>Ga0315908_10001783_pt1 | contig 16032 bp, 5 predicted proteins | sample LakEriMetagenome_12_FD_203520 | JGI IMG/M metagenome (GOLD analysis project Ga0315908, IMG submission 203520) | Freshwater fungal communities from buoy surface, Lake Erie, Ohio, United States - Buoy 4 MA124 | ecosystem: Environmental > Aquatic > Freshwater > Lake > Lake biofilm | place: USA... | reverse complement strand
GTAGTTAATACAATTAGTATATTAATTTAAAACATTAGTGAAAATAATAACAAAGATATTAATAAAGAATCAATAAAATTATTATATTTAATAGTAATAAATCTTTATTAAGATTAACTTTCATAATGTTTTCCTAAATTATGTTCTTTAATGTTTAAAATAATATAATTTTAATAGAAATATAAAAATAAATTAGTATCTTAATCTATAGAAATTTTAAAACACTCAATTATAACTTTATATTGTGATAAATGCAAGCAAAATGATAAAAATAAAAATATTTTTGTCTAAGACATATATAATTTATGTAAATCTAACAAAACGATAGAAACAAAAAATTATGACATCTTTTAGGAAAAATTAAGTTAATTTATTTATTTAATAATAAATTAATAAAAATTTATTAATAACTAACTTAGTGAATGTTTTTAATAAATTTTTTTGAAATGTCAAAAATATTTTGAAGATTAAATTAATTTTATTATTTTGGATTTAATTATATCTTAAAAAAATAGTGATACGAAACTTGATAAATTTTATGAAGAATTTTTAATATTTGTAAAAAAATAAAATATTTAAAATATTTTTTTATAACGAATTTAAGATAAAATTATGAGTTATTTTAATAAAATGGAAAAATTATAAGAATTATATGAATATATGTAACTAATCTATTTGATGAAATTTTAATTTAATATTTAATAAATGAACAAAATAATAGATTAAATTTTAAATTATAGTTAGATTAAAAATACTTAAAAAGTGTAAGAAATATTTGAAAATAAATAAATAATAAGTGGTGATCATATTAAATATTTGATAATAAATAACATAAAACTTTATGATATGGATATTTATTTATATAAATAAATGTAATAAATTTTTCAATTAATGAATCAAAACGATTCTCAAATTTTCTAATTATTTATTAACAAAATAAATGAAAATATTTAAGAAATTTTAAAAATAAATGAAAATTATTAATTAGATAATAATTTAAAATTATAATTACTTAGTAATACATATATATACTATGAAATAATAAAATTAAAAGGTTTAGATAAGTTCAATATAAATGAGATAATAATCCAAATCAATGAAGAGAAAATATTAAAAAACAATTAATTATTTGAAAGTATTTATGTTTTTTTAATAGTTGAATAATTTAAATTAAATAAAAATAATGATAAAATGATTATTAACATTTTAGAATTAATAGGTCAAGAAAATTTTATGATAGATTATGTAGAAATAAGATTAGAAATAAACAAAATATTAGAAGAAAATAGAGAAAATATTGAAAAGAATTTATTATAATAGATTAGATAAATAAGCCGAAAAGTAACAAATAAAGAAAAAATGAGAGACAGTTTAATGGGCTATTTGATAAAATATAAGCTGAAACTAGATTTAAAAACAATTAACTTCATTAACGAAATTTTACATGGTTTAATTAGACTGCATGAGAATTACTTTATCAGATCAAACCTGTAACTTATAATAATGATTCAAGAGATCCTGAAAATTATTTTGTAAGTTCTTTATAATAACAAATGCGATTTAATTCCTTTATTATAAGACTTAAATTTAAATTAAGACTCATAAAATCCTATTAATTAAATACGTTAATTATTAATACTTTTTTAAAACTCATTATTGTCTAAAAACCCTGTAATTTTACATAATATCACTTAAATTTTTATTATTTCAATTAATTTACTTTATAATACTCCCATGTCTAAAATCAATTCTATTGCTAATTTCTCAACTATGGATAATCAAAATGTTATAATTAATAATAGTCTTAATGTCATTCTTTATGAATTTAACTCTACATTTATTCATATTCTTAATTCTAAGAATCTTCCAATTTAGTTTTCTTCTCTCATTTTAATTTTTAATTAGATTTTTCAAATTAATCCTAAATATTTATTAGATAAATTTTAAGTTTTTTGCACTAAGCCATTAAATAATATTATCCAAAATTTAGATATAGATATTTATGAACCTATTTAATTATAAAATTTAAATAATATTTTAAAATTAGCTAATTAATTAATTTTATATTCATAATAATTTTAATAACAAATTGAAAACATTTAAGAAATATAATAAATAGTAATTAAGTTTTAAAATATTTTATAATCTTAAATAAAATAAAAACCTTCAATTCTAGGTGATAAAATGTTTCCTGAAATAAATAAATAGTTTGAATAAATATTAAGATAGTAAGAAAACAATAATATTTGATAATATTTATGAAAAAATATAAATATAATAATAATATAAAAAAAAATAAATATAAATAAATTTGTATAATAAAGTATACAATAAATAATAATGAATAGTGATAAATTTTATAGGCAAAGCGTTTTAATTAAGGGAAGCAATAGCAGCAAAAATAAAAAATAAATAAATGTAAATAGCAATAACAATTTATTTGAATTACCAAACATTTAAATTAATAATAAATTGCCCCCAAAAATTAAATCATAAAATGAAATATAGGTAAATGAAATGATAAATTAATTAAAGTTCCCATAATTAAATATTTTTAAAAAAGACCTTTTTTCTTAAACTACAAGAAGCAATAATCAACTCCAATTAAAATTGTACTAAGAAAATATAACAACTCAATAGAAAATGAACTGAACTTTTAACAAATATGATAAACAAATAAGTAATTAGAATAATAACTTAATTTATTTGGACTCAATAAAGGAAAAAATATCATAAAAAAGGCATACAAAAGATAACAAGAAACAAAAGAAATAAAAGAATTATAAAAGTCATAATAAAAGTAAAGACAAAAATAATAATATTAAAATATCTACTTGAATGAACACAAATTAGAAAGAGTCGTTCAAAACTCCAAGATAAAAAGTTATCAAAGATTTTAATAAATCCAAAATTTATAATTCCAATTTTACTGTTAATAATAATGCTATTAACAATAATACTAATTATAATTTACCGTCTAATATTATTAATAATTGTAATAATAATAATAACAATAATTACAATATAATTAATAATAAAAATACTAATTTTTAAAATAATATTAATTATAATATAATTTAATTAAATACTAATAGTTATAATAATTCTTAAAATAATAATAATAATAATTCTGTAAATTAAAGCAGTGTTATTATAAATAATTAAACAGAAAAATAAAAAAAAGTAAAACAATAATAATTACTAAGTGGATTGACTCCAATAAATTTGGAAGAAGAAAAAGTAAAATTTTTCGAAAAGGAATTTAAATATAATCCGAAATTCGAGTATAAATAGCAAATAGATTTAAGTAAAAATTTAGATGTAGACACTTAATTTTTAAAACTAGCTTTTAAAATATTAAATACTTATTCTAAATACTATATTTAAGAGTTTTATTAGAATTAAACTTATTTAGATCAGGATTAATTTACTTAAGTTTTTAACAAATACGTTTTAGATCACAATATCCAAGATCAAATCGAACTTGAATTCACTACCAATATTGCTGTTCCAGCATTTATTTCCCATAGCAAAAAGTCTGGTACTTAATAATACTATTAATTAATAAATTATATTAATAATAAAAATATAAAATATTTAAATAACGATAAATAAATGATAATATCTATTAATAAACATAAACATAAATATAAATAATAATAAAAATAATAAAACATAAAAATAATAAAAATTATTGTTATAATTATAAGTAATTGATAATAATGTTAAAAATATTAATAATAATAATATATAAATCTATATATTATAACTTGGACTAGACCAAAAGAGCAAAATATTTATTCGCATTCCTATAAAATACACTGAAAAGACAATAATAGGACTTTTCAACCACGAAATAGGTACCCACTACTTTCGTAAATAAAACAACAAAAAGTAATATTGGTATAAAAATAAGAAATACAAATTTAATTCCCATATTGCAACTGAAGAAGGTCTAGCAAGCATCAATTAACTTTACTTTTCCTTTTTTGAATTAAAAGAAAGACCGTTATTGTACAAATCAGCATGCAATTATGTTGCGGCTTTTTTTTCGTCGAAAATGAGTTTTTAAGATTTGTTTCAGATTTTGAAGAGATTTATGAGTGATCCAGAAAGGACTTGGTAATTGTGTATTAGGGTTAAAAGAGGAATTAGTGATACAAGTTAGAGTAAAGGATTTTATAAGGATTAAGTTTATTTTAAAGGGGCTATATAAATTATAAAGTAAAGGAATAATATTGATTTTCTAAAGTTACATGCTGTTAAACTCAATCTTGAAGATTTTTTTGAATATTAGAAGTAAAATTTATTATTCTAAATTTATCATTAAATATATATTTTATATATTATTTTATTTTTTATTCTATTAATAATTTTTTTGTTTATTTATTATTTTTAACAATAAATCTTCATTCTAATATATTTAAAAAAATTTACATTTTTAATTATTATTATTAACAATTTTTTTTAAGTGGAACTAATTTATAAGATTTATAGATGCCTTATTTTTTGTAGGATTTAAAAAAATATCATTCTTTACTTAATGAAGTTGCCAAGGTTAACTTTATTGATGAATTTTGATCTTGTTTTATATTATATTTTTATCGTAGAATCTTAATAATTTCTGGCTAGAATTTAATTTATAAACGAATATCAAAATAAATATATAAATCTATTATTTTATAATATTAATTATTAACCTTAAGATTAATATGAAAATATTAACTATAATGAAAAAAAAATAAGAGAAAATTTTGAATTATAAAATAAAATAAAATATTAATTAGGGTTTTATAGGTCAAATTTAAAGCAACTATATTTTTTAAGAAGCAAATAATAAACTCAAAGGATTATAAGAGCTTACCATAAAATATTAATATACAATAGATTGGAATCTAATAACAAAAATGTAGTTGATAAATGGATAAAATTAAAAAATGATGTTAGAATTATAAATAATTCAATAATAATAAGTATCAGAAAATAATAGTGTTATAAATACAGATGATAATTATGAAATATAATAATAAACCAATAATAGAAATGAAAGAGAATAAAAAATATAACCAAATTAAGAACACAATAAATAAAATATGAATAATAATGATTATATGAAAAATAATAAAGCAAAATTACCTGAATAAAACAATTAACATAAAAAAATCCATCATAAAGTAAATAGAAATAAAAAACTGGAAAACTATAATAGAATATTGAAATAACTAGAGAAAACATCATAAGATAAAAAATTATAGGGTTTAAAATTTGAAGATATTGGTGGAAACTTTCCAGCCAAATAAATAATTTAAGAACAATTAATGTTACATGTATTATTTCCAGAAGAAACACAAAAGAAATTTCATAATAAATAAAACTTCATCCTGCTCTACGGTCCTCCTGGAGTAGGAAAGACAATGATGGCAAAAGCGGTAAGTATTAATATTATTATGTATAGATAAATATAACTTAAATAATAGATATAAAGATCAATAATATTGATAATTATTATAGAATAATTAAAAATAAAACAACAATAATAATAGTATAAAAATATAAATAAATATTATAATGAATAGATTTTGAATGAACTAAATGGAAGAACTCCAGTATGGGCCCACTTCAATGACTTAATAAACAATAACGAAATATCAGCGGACTTGTTAGTAGCTTTAATTTTCCAATATGCAAAATAACAACAACCGTCTGTAATAATAATTGATGAAATGGACCAATTTTTTTCAAAGAGATTATTCCAAGAGAATATGATATAAAGATCAATGAAGACTGAATTTCTACGATAAATGGATGAAGTTGAGAATTAAGATGTGATAGTTGTAGCTACTACGAATGTGCCTTGGGATCTAGATTGTGCAGCTATTAGGAGGTTTCATCTTAAGATCTTCATGCCTATACCTAATCATTAGGATAGATTGGAAATTATTAAGATTTGTTTAGGCAATTAGATAAAGCTCTTTACTAAGTAATAGCTTAATTTTATTGCTTATCTTACTAATTCTTATTCTGGAAGTGATATTAAGTAGCTTATAATCTAGGTTAATAACAAGCCATTTTAGCAGATACTTAACGCTAAATATTTTAAAGCTGTTTATTTATAGTAATTTATTTATATTTATTATTTTAATTTATATTGTGCTTTCTTAATAAATATTATCATTTATATTATATTTATTATATTTTATTCATTGTATTTCATTTTTATATTTATTATTTATCAAATTATATATTTTATATTAAACTTTTATTTTATTAGAAATAGCCTTTAGTAGGAAAATGAGTTATCATTTGGAACTCTTATTGAGCCCAAAGATGGTTATTATCAAAACCAAACAAAATCTTTAATTTAATATTAACCTTCTAATAAAAACGATATATAGGCAGAGGAAATTCATGTTAATGAAATCAATAAAAATTAGTTATAAATTAGGCAAATTAACTTTGTAAATTTATTATTATTATTTATTATAAGTAATTATTTTTAAAATTATTTATATTTTAAAATTTAAAAATTAAATCTAATTTTATTCATATATTTTATTTATATTTAATTTTATTAAGAATGATGTAATTAAATCTTTAAAAATTTGTAAGCCAACAGTAACAAAATAAATAATCTAATAACATATAAATTTTGTAAAATAATTTGGAGACAATTATTAAATAAATAAATATATTAATAAAGATAAAGTAAAAACTTTAATAAAATCTTAAAGTCAATAAAAATTGTGAATTTACTTTATAATAAATCAAAATTATTTACTTAATTTTTTAATAATTAAATAATTAAATATAATCAATTTTTTAAATTATATTGAGTAAAATCTGATATGTATTTTTTTTACTTTAATTCATAATTCTATTTTTAATTTATTGACATTAAATGTCTTTGACCTAAAATAACATCTTTATTTTTTTTTTTGTTTATATAATTATTAATTATCTATTTTGGTAATATTTAATCAATTCCAAATTTATTGATTATTCTTTATTTTTAAAAATTATTTTACAGTTACTAAACTTATTAATTAAAAATAATAACACTAAAATCATTTTAATTTTCGCCTTTTTAGCTTAATTTTTTGAATTTATTTAATACTTATTTTTAAAAGTAAAAGTCATTTTTTTATTCAATTTATTTGGAATTATCGCTTTTTTATCTGGTAGATTTTAATGATTATAAAGAACGACTTTATCTGAGAAGAGATTAAGATTTTTTTTATGTTTATTTTATGCAAGAATTTAAAAGATTATCAAATTTATTTGCTTGGAAAGATTAGTTTACTTTTTTTGATTATCAAGAAATACAATCAAAATTAGATTAGTTTTGTAATTCTAAATTATTTTCTTCATTTTTAAATTAATTTGTAACAAACATTTAACTTTACAATTCTATTTAATTATTACTCAATTTTGACAACTAACTTTATGTAATTTGCATGGCTTTTATTTATATTTAAGTATTTATATTATTATAATCGTTAATTTCTTTTTTCTCATAAATTATTCTTTTATTTTAATTTAATACTTTTTTATTACCTTTTATATCACTATTAAATTAATCTTCCATATGGATAAATGATTATTGATTCATCTTTTATTATTCTTATTGAATTTACTTCTTTATTTATTAATTTACTTCATCTTCATCTATCATTAAATCTACTATTTTATCTCCGTATTCTTGTTCTGAATTAAAAGATTTATCTATAAAATGTTCAAATTTTTTGTGAATTATATTTTATACCTCATTGAAATTTAATTTATAATCTTTTTCTATTATTTATTTGATCTTTATAGATTTATTTTACTTTTTTTTTTATTATTTATTATTGGTTAAATTATCAGATAATCCTTTAAATAAAATTTTAATTTGCTCTTCATAAAAATTAACTCTTTCTTACATGTATTATTATGCTATCTAAAGATTTCCATAAAATTAAGAAAGAGATGCATATTTTTCAACTGAAATTCTTAAGAGAATTGTATTATCTTAACTAATAATACTTTAAAAAACTCTTTATTCTATATTTTAATGATATTCATAAAATCCAAATGCTTAATTATCAGAGCACTAAAATATTTTTTAATTAAGCTAATTTAAATTTTCTTGCTTTATTTTAAAAAAGTTGTGTAAAAACTATGAATTATTTTATTATTTTTTTTACTAAATTTATTATATTTTAGCTTAATGATATCAAAATTCATTAGTATAAAGAGTAATTTAACCTTTTTTGATAATATAAATGTAATCAACTTTATCATAAATATCATAAAGGATTTAATTATTTTATAATTGTATTATACTAATTGAATTCATTGCACAATCTATTCCTTAATTACTCCATTAAAAAATAGATAATTTTTTGAAGAATCCACTTAATTCTCATGTAAACTTATTTTAAAAATTTTAAATAATAATTTAAAGTTAATCTTCATTCATTTAAATTACATAAGTATTCTTAATAGCAATAGCTGTTTATTAATACTCTTTTAATTTGCAGCACTTTAATTCATGACCAAAAGCATCTCCTTATTATATTTCTGTCTCTTAATCTATTTTTAATTCTAATTATAATATTTAATTTAATCAAAATTTTTATAATTTATATTAATTTTAATTTTATTTCTTTTATTACTTCCTTTTATTAAAATGTAAATAAAGTTTCTAGTTTACATTTTTTTAAAAATTACTTAATTTTATTTAAATTTTTTTATTACCATTTCGTTTACGATATCATGCTTTAATTAATATTTATTTTGTTGTATCTCTCTACAATACTAATTAAATAGATTTTAATATTTTTTTTAATCTATTAAATTTTTAATCTTTTATATTGATTTATCAACAGCATCATTTAAAATTTTATTTATAAGTTATAGTTTAACTAGTTAATCAATTAATATTTCACTTTTTTTTTCTTATTTATTTTTTAAACTATTTATAATCCATTAACAATACTTTTAATTATTTATAATTATTTACAAATTTATTTCTAAAACTTAAATTATCTAAATTTAAATTATCATAATCTTAAACAGATTATAGAAAGCATTAGTAATTTATCAAAAAAATTTTTCTTTTATTACTTTTTTTATCTTAAGATACTTTTTAAATAGCACTTTGTTATATTTCTTTTAAATTTTATAACGTAACTTATTTTTTATAAAATTTTTACTATGAATTTTCTTGAATCATTTACAAGATTATAGTTAAAAATATAAATAAAATAAAATTATTTTAATATAAAAAAAATTAAAACAATTAATTAAAATAATAAATGGAAAATTAAACTATGTTATATTGCAAATAAATTTTTGATTAACTGTAATAATTTTATGATGAAACAAATTATTAATTATTATAAATCAATGATATCAATAAAGATGATAATTAAAAATAAAATGAAATAATTCATTAATAAATTAATGAATGCAATGAAAAAAATATATTTTAATAATTATTTATTAATTTTAGCGATAAAAAATAAATATCAATTAATAATTATTTAATAATCTTTATGAGAATAATTAATCATTTAAAAAATGTTTAAAATGATATTTTAAATTTATATTAAGATGAATTATAAAAATTAGCCAATTATATTTTATAACTTGAGTAATTTATTAATATATAAATAAAAGAAATAATTAAAAAATAGATATAAAATAAAATAATCCTTAATAAAATGATGGTAATTATAATTAAAAATTAAATTAAGTATAATAAAATTTGCTCTAATAACAAACAAAAAATTATAAAATTAATAATAAGACTCTATATCATATGGAATGTAAATAAAATTATTTTAAAAATTTAATTTAGAGGAAAAATATTAATTAATAAAAACAAAAAGAGAATTTGATAATTTAATTTAATAGTTTTAAAATTTAAATGTCTATGTAAAAGAAATTGAGAAAGAAAATTTAAATTTGGAAGTTTAACTCTCAAATATAAAAAATTAAATAGAATAAAACAAAAGTTTAGAAGTACTTTTAAATATTTATCTTTTATTAAGCCTTCTAAATACAATTAATTTTTATAATAAGAAGAATAAATAAAAAAAATTTAATAAAAATCTGATAATTATTTAATAATTATAAAAGATCAAGAAGCCTAAATTATTAATTTAAATAATCAATTAAAAAGATTTAATAGTGAATTAACAGAAAAAAGATAAAAAATTGCATTAATACAAAATTAAAATATATAAATAAAATAGAAGTTAAGCTTTTTAGATAATTTAAAAAATTAGAATTAATAAGAAAAATAAAAAATATAATCTGATATCAAAATAATTTAAAGCAATAAATAAAAATAAATAGATTTACAATAATAAAATAATATCATTTTAAATAATAAAATATAAGATTTAAATGAATAAAATTAATAATTACAATTATAAATTGTTAATTTATAAGAACATTAGTAATTATAAATAATCAAAATCGAAAAATAATATGATGAAAAGTATTATAAAATTATGTTATTTTTATAAGAATTAAATAATAAATCATAGAAATATCTAAATATAAAACGAATGTAGAATAACTCAAATATCAAAATGAAGAATTAATAAACTAAATAGAAAAATTATCCAATGAAAAAAACAACAAATAAATAAAAATAATTAAAGAATTAGAAGAAAATGTTCAAAGTTTAATGGAATATCTAAAAGAGAAAGAAAAAGAAATCTAATCATTAAAAGAAACTTTAAAAAATAATAACAAAGAGTATTTTTAAAAAAGATGAATAAATTTCTACTTATAATAAATAAAAAAATAACTAAAATATATATATATTTATTATAAATAAATGCAAAATAATAATAAATAGGTATTGATGGTTTGTTAATATAATAAATCAACTGGGAATATCATTCATAGCAAGACAATTAATGCCTTTAGTATGCTCCCTTAAGATTCTAAGACTCTCACCAGTACTAATCTGCCAAATTTTAGCTTAAGTATCAGTACTACAAGTGACAATATACTCAACCTTGCCCCAACTAAATGCACAATCCCACACCCACTTAGTATGTCCAAAGAGAATCTTATCCAAAATATAACTGCCTTTATTCTCCTTATTTTACATGAACTTCCAGATCTTAACTGTCTTATCAGCTGAACAAGTAGCCATCAAACTGACATCAGGACTAATCAAGCATTTTAAAATATAATCATTATGAGCTTAAAGAGTCTACATTGGTTCCAATACTTCACAATTCCTTAATTTATATACATGACAAATCCCAGCACTATCTGCTGCTACTACATTTGAAGCATTTAAACTTACACTCAATGATCTTATACCTACATCTTTACTACCTTATTATTCATCTCTAATTTTACCATAAACTAAATCATATATTTTAATCATTCCATTTTGATCTCCGATTATCAAATCTCCTTCATTAGGATGTAATTAAATACAATTAACTCCAGTATCATTCTTGTATTCTCTTTAAAACCCTTAAGCTCTAAGATCAAATATTTTGACGAAACCATCTTCGGATGATGAGTAGATCCAATTTTGGTCTTTTGAGAATCCTATTCCAGTTACATTGTTACTAAAACCCTTTTTATAGTTTTGGATAGGATTTGCACTGTTACATGATATATCATAAATTTGAAGGGAGTTGCTACATGCTGCTCCTAAGTATTTTTTATCTTATGATATTTCAAGTCGGTTTACAAAGCAATCTGTTGGATAATTATAGCTGAATATTTGGTTGCAGGATTAAGGATCCCAGAAGATTAATTTTTGGTCGTATGATCCTGTTACTAGTACCACGTTTTGTGACATTATTATATTTTGTTATTTATATTATTTATTAATTCATTATATTACATATTCATTGTATTATTTATATTATAAATATGTTTATATATTATTTATATTATTAATATATTTATAAGATTATTTATTTTTTAAGTATTTTTTATATATATTTTTGTTAATATTGGGAAAGATTTAATTAAAAATATTGGTATAAAAATTAAAATTTAATAAAAGAATATAAATATATATTAGATTTAGTTTAAAATGTCAGTTAAAGAAAAATTATTAGAAAATAATGATAAAAATTATCAAGATATTGAATTAAATTTTAAAGAACATAATTTACTATTCACAAAATTAAACCCCCTTATATCAAATATAAAGAAAAAAAATACTCTAATAGAAAATAAAGACATTCATGACTATGTTCCTTAATCAACTGATGCAAGATAAATAATAAATGATTACAAAAAATATGTATAAAGTAGAAAATAAAGTCCAACTCTATGGTAAATTTACTGGCACATTTCAGGTCGAAATTTTATTTGGATAATTACACTTACATTTCTAACTCAAGCTTAAGATATATTAATGATTCTATTATTGAATGAATTGACGGATATTCTACAAAAATACTAAAAGGAAAAGAACAAAATGATGATTTTTTACATGGTTTCTATGTTGGTTTGTTTTCAATTGAGAATCTTTCTGTAAGTAAAAAATGATTGGATTAATACTATTTGGCAAATTCAAACAAAATGTTCTATTTAATATTGTATTTTCATGAAGGCTCTTAGGACTAAAATGTTTTCTAATTAAGAAGAGTCAAAGGACAAAAATAAATCTGATGATTAAGAACCTAATATTAATAATTTGATTTCAGTAGATGTTGATGAGATCATGTAATTAGCTTGGGGATTTTCTAATTGTATTTTTGCTTTAACTTATATTATTGTGCTTTTCTATATACTCGAATAACAAATTGGAGATGCAATATATTAAGGTAATTTATAATAATTATTATTTTATTGTATTTTATTATTATTATGATATTATTATACTAAAATTGATTAATTAACTTTAATAAAGGTCTTTGGGTGATTCTAGGTTCAAGTATTTTTAACTTTTTATGCTCATTTTCTATTCAAATATCATATAAGTACTATTTATAATACAAAGACCAAAGAATAAGTTTATCAACAGATATAATTGAATGCATTAAATCTATAAAATGCTTTTCATGGGAAAAGATATTCTAAAACAAAATAAGAGCAATTCGTAAAAAAGAATTCGCTCAATGCTGGGTAATCAGAACTAGTGATGGTTTTCTAGCTTTCTTCTGGCAATCGATCACATATCTTCTTCTTTTCTCTTTCTTATATTCTTATGTTTAAAAAGGCCACAAATTACAAGATTCCAATATTTTTGTCATTATCGCCATTTTTAATCTTATTACTTATCCGTTAGGAATTTTGCCGTGGTCTTTAGGATGTGTTTTAAATTCTAGAATCTCTTTTTTGAGGTTAATTAGGTTTTTCAATGAAAAGGAAATTGATTCTAGTTTTATTGATGATTCAGTGTTCTTTTAATAATATTCAAATCAGCCAGATTCTGATAATATTATTATTAAAATCAAAAACACTTTATTAGATTGGCCCAAGCGATAAGTAATTCAACAAAAGAAAAAAAAAAAATAGATTGAATAATCTGTTAATAAATCTAAAAAAAATTTTAAATTAAGAATTGATAATCTAGAAATAGAAAACAATAAGTTGACATTTATAATTGGTAAAATAGGAAGTGGAAAAACAGCTTTATTAAATGGAATTCAAAATGAAATGGAAATATTTTATTAAGATTAAATGAGTTAAAAGAGTTCTGCATTTAACAGTATGATAAATTCTAAAAATATGAAATTAAAATAAATAATAAGCGATTAAAAAAATATAACAATCAGAGGAAGTATTGGTCTAGTAAGTTAAAACCATTGGCTATAAAATAAAAGTGTAAGGGAAAATATCCTGTTTGGAAAAGAATATGAAGAGAAATGGTTCAATGAAGTTATAAGATTATGTGAATTAGAACAAGATTTACAATAATTTAAAAATAGAGACAAAAAATTAATTCAATAGAATGGTTCAAATCTAAGTGGAGGTTAGAAACAAAGAATAAGTTTAGCTAGAGCTATCTATCAAGATTGTGATATTTATTTATTTGATGATATTTTCTCTTCGTTAGACATTCATGTGGCAGACTCAATTTTCCATAATTTAGTAGTTGAATTTTTGATTAAATAAAAAGGCAAAACAATATTAATGGTTACCAGCCAATACAAATATTTTTATTAATCAGGACTATAGACAAATTTGATTTATTTAGAAAATGGAAGACATGTGAAAGATGAATTACAATTGCAGAACTATCTAAATAATAGTTAGAAAAACAGAGATGATAATTTGAAGTTGATAAGGAAAAAGAGTAGTAAATAAGAGGAGGATTTAAAGAATCGACATTTGCAGGAAATTTAGAATAAAAATATAGATGCTGATGATTTGGAGGAAGAAAAGAATGAAGAGCATAGGATTTTCGGATAGATTTCCAAGAAGACTTACTTATCATATTTATAAGATTATGGCTGGATTTCTGTTTATGGAATTTTTTTATTTAGTATGTTTATGTCTGGAGCATAAAGTTTAATAGATTATTGGCTAAAAGATTAAATATCAATTAATAAAATCAGCTTTTTTAGGAAACTCAATGATTATTTTGGCAATGATTTTGAGCGTACTTTTATTTATTTGATTATTCAGTGTATGATTATTTGTATCTTTCGTAACTTTTTCTATGTGTTAGGTTCATAAAGTGCAGCGAAAAAAAAGTTTGATAAACTGAACAGCTCTCTTATATTTTCAAATTAGAAGTTCTTCGATATGAATCCTTTGGGTAGGATAATTAATAGATTAAGCAATGATGTTCTTGTTATAGACTTGAATATTCCATGGTATTATCACGTAATTCAGGAAGATTTAGTGAAAGTATTGGGAATATTAGTAGTAGTATCAATAATTTTTCCTTGGATTGTTATTATTATTGGTTTTTTTTTAATGCTAGTTTGGAGACTGATCAAGATTTACAGACCAGTTAATAGAGACATGAAGAGACTTAATAGTGTGAATTAAGGGAAAGTGATGAGTTTATTATCAGAAGCATGCAATGGATTATAAGTGATAAGATGCTTTAAGAAACAATAGATGGTTGAGTAAGAGTATGTTACTAAATTATTTGATGCTACTTGCTCTGATTCTCTAATTTCTGCTAACTATATTTGGTTTTAAGTTAGGTTGTTGCTCACTGCTAGTCTCTTATTTTCTGCTACTTTACTTTCGGCTTTTATTATTATTATGTCTGGAATTACTTATGATTATTCATCTATTTCTCTTTCTATTACTTATTCTTTTACTATTCTTGGTTCTTTTTGTAGTTTTATGAATTAATTAATGCGTATGGAATAGGATTTTGTTAGTATTGAAAGAGTCAGGCAATATGAATAAGAAAATCAAATTGAAGATCTAGAATAAATTAAAAATATTTCAAGAAACATTGATTAGTAAGATACTATTTAAAATATTTAAAATACTCTTTAAAATTTTAATGATTACTCTATTATTTTTTCTAATGTTTCTTTATCTTATGATAATAACAAAACTTTCGCACTTAAAGATTTCAATTTATATATAAAAAAAGGAGAAAAAATAGCTATTTGTGGAAGAACTGGATCAGGGAAAAGTTCAATATTAAATATTCTTTTTAGGTTGTATGAAATTTAATAAGGAAATATAATAGTAAATTAGCAGCAAATTTATGATATTACTTTACATGACTTAAGGAAACAAATTAAAATCATTCCTCAGTTTGGATTCTTATTTAAAGCTACTCTTAAAGATAATATTGATCCTTAAGAGAATTACACTCAAGAAAACATCATGGATATTGTAAGGAAGACTGGATTAGTAATAAGAGGAAATGATTATTAATAAAATTAATAATAATAAGAATAAGAATAATATTAATAATAAGAATAATAATAAGAACAAATATAGTAATAGGAAATGGATTTAAATATGCAAATTGAAGATGGAGGAAAAAATTTATCAAATGGAGAGAAATAGATTATTAACTTTTTAAGGATATTAATTAATGAATAAGAAATAATCTGTTTGGATGAAGCAACATCT
>Ga0315908_10001782_pt1 | contig 16038 bp, 16 predicted proteins | sample LakEriMetagenome_12_FD_203520 | JGI IMG/M metagenome (GOLD analysis project Ga0315908, IMG submission 203520) | Freshwater fungal communities from buoy surface, Lake Erie, Ohio, United States - Buoy 4 MA124 | ecosystem: Environmental > Aquatic > Freshwater > Lake > Lake biofilm | place: USA... | reverse complement strand
ATTTTTATCATGCTTCCTTGAAAGGTACCCTATACCGTTTAAGCAATCAGATCCAAATTGTGGATATTTCTCATGATATCACACCATTCGATATATCTGAAACCGCATTTCAAATAAAAAGTTGCTACAATGATTTTCCAATTGGAACCATTCATATTATCGGAGTAGATAGCGAGCCACAACTTCTAGACCCGAATCCATTCGTGGGTAACAGAGCAATGATTCCCAGCTATCCAAGCATTATGAAGTTTCAAGGGCACTATTTTATAGGAATAGACAATGGATTTTTCGGTGCCTTCCTGGGAGAATTATTTCCCGATGAATTTTATCGATTTACTTCCATAGAGTCACATCCAGAAATGATGTCTTTTCCTACCAAAAATTGTCTGATACCATTGGCCATTAAAATTATGAACAATGAAAAATTAAGTGACTTTTGCGATCCAATTACCACTTATAAAACAGCATTCCTGCAACAGGCTGTAACCGAATTGAATTCAGTACAGGGAACTGTTATTCATGTAGACACTTATGGTAATTTAATTACCAATATCAGTAAGAAAGAATTTGATAAGTATGAAAATGTTGGTTTCAAGATACTTTATTATGGTAATTCTTATGTAATCGATAAAATATCAAAGACCTACAATGAAGTTTCTTTTGGTGACCCAGTCGCTATTTTTAACGATAATAATTTATTGGAAATCGCAATTAATAGAGGTGCGAATAGAGGAAATGGCGGAGCAGACAGATTGTTTGGTGTTAAAAAAGGTGATAGCGTCCGTGTAAAATTCTTTCCTGCAGGATCTCACCTTGATTTTGATTCTATTTAGTCACAATATGATAACAAGAATTGTAAAATTGAGCTTTAAGGACACAGAAGTGGCAAATTTTTTAAGCTTCTTCGATCAAACAAAAGAGGCGGTAGTTCAATTTCCAGGATGTAGGGGCATGAAACTATTGAACGACCAAAATTCGCCCTGTATATTTTTTACTTATAGTCAATGGGAATCAGAAGAAGCGCTAGAAAATTATCGTAATTCTGATCTATTCCAAATCATTTGGCCGAGGCTCAAAATTGGATTTAATCAGCGTGCTGAAGCATGGACTTGTAAGGTTAATTTTGAGTCTTATATCAGTGATTTTCAATAAAATCAATCAATAATTTGATAGTTTGTAAAATAAGCTTACCTTTACAGAAATATAATATTATTTAGAATGAGTAAAGGAACAGTAAAATTCTTCAATGAAACCAAAGGTTTTGGTTTTATCGTAGACGACGAAACGAGCAAAGAGTATTTTGTTCATGTAACAGGATTAATTGACAAGGTTAAAGAAAATGACCAAGTTGAATTCGAACTTGAAGAAGGACGAAGAGGTTTGAATGCAATTAATGTGAAAAAAGCATAATCACTTTCATCCCAGTTATTGAAGTCTCGATTTATCGGGACTTTTTTTTTGTCTAAAATTTCTTAAAAAAAACACTATTAAATTTAACAAACTCGAAATAAACAATAAATAGCTTAAAACTAAATGTTAGAGATGTGCTTAAAAATTCTAATTTTGAAATTCAAAAATTAATTCATGAAAGCGCTTTATATAAAAGAAGTTCGGAGTTTTTTAAGTTCAGTTATCGGATATGTATTTATTCTTATCTATTTGATAGCCTCAGGCTTATTTCATTGGGTGCTTTCGTACAATACCAATTTATTGGAAGGTGCAGAAGCGGATCTAATTCCTTTTTTCAATCTTTCACCCGTAATTTTCTTGATTTTGATTCCTGCAATTACCATGCGTTCTATTGCAGAAGAACGAAGAACGGGAACCATTGAATTGCTTTTCACAAGGCCCATTTCAGATTTAGGAATCCTTTTAGCCAAATATTTTGCAGGGGTAACCTTATTGATCATTGCAATTATCCCAACTATTTTTTACTATTTCACCATGTATTATCTTGGGAATCCAGTTGGTATTATTGATTTAGGTGCTACCATTACTTCATACATTGGACTTGTGTTACTAGGATCCGTTTTTGTAGCTATTGGAATCTTTGCTTCCTCACTCACCAGTAGTCAAATTGTGTCTTTTATATTAGCCATGTTTATGTGTTGGTTTATATATGATGGACTAGGTTTACTTGGTTCCTTTGCACAAATAGGTGATTTAGATACCATTGTGCGCTACTTAGGCATTGCTTTTCACTATGAGTCCATTAAAAAAGGAGTAATTGATACGAGTGATATTATCTATTTCATATCAGTGATCTTTCTATTTCTTTATGGGGCACTTACGGTTATTAAAACATTAAAAAGATAAACATGATAAAGCGTTTATTCTCTTTCAAAGGTATTTATAATTGGAGTTTCCTTTTATTGGCGACCATTGCACTTGTATTAATAAATATTATTGCTTCTTTAGTCTACTATCGTCTTGATATGACTGAGGATCAGCGTTACTCGCTTTCAAATGGGACAAAATCATTTTTAGCGGATAAAAATAAATTTGAGAATAGAATCAGTATTAAAATTTATTTAGAAGGAAACCTTCCAGCGGAAATTCAGCATTTTAGAAATGCTTTAGAAGATAAATTAAAAATCTTTAAGTCGCTCGCTGGAGATCGAATTGAATATATTTTTGTAAATCCTAAAAACGGATCCGATTCTGATCAAAAAGCACTCTTTTCAGATTTATATGCTAGAGGTCAAGGAATACTTCCTATGGATATCGTATACATGAAGGATGGTGACCAAACGCCATTGATGTTGTGGCCAGGTGCACAAATATCGTATTCGCAAAACGGAATCATTAAAGAAAGTGTTATTCAATTTTTACCAGGGACGCAACCTGGAAAACCATACGATCTTTCCAATATTTCAGAAATCTTAGAAAACGCTGTTAATAATCTAGAATATAATTTGGTTTCTGCCATGCGTAAGATTACACAATTAGAAAAACCTAGAATTGCTTTTTTACAAGGTCATGGAGAATTAAATTCCAATCAAACCCTTCGAGTGAGAGGGCTTATCGCACCTTATTATTCACTTTCGGAAATATCTTTGAATGATTCCATTGCTGCATTAGCAGATATCGATGGTTTGGTTATTGCTGATCCTCAATACCCGTTTTCAGATAAGGATTTATACATAATTGATCAATTTGTGATGAATGGTGGTAAATTAATGTGTTTCATGAATGCATTACATATTGAAGATGATACCCTAATGAGCAGAGGAATTACACATTCGATAAGAAAAAATCTCCGCCTTGAAAACATGCTTTTTGATTACGGATTAAAATTGAATGAAAATTTAGTGGTGGATGTTCAATGTGCACCCAAAATCGTCCCATATGCTGAACAAACTTTGTTGCCTTGGTTTTTTCACGTCATGGCCTCCCCTACTTCTCATCCAGTATCAAGAAACATTGAACCTGTTTCTTTGGAATATGCCAATGAAATTCAGTTCGTAAAGCAAGCAAAAGCGCGATTTGTTCCAATACTCACTTCTTCTAGTAATTCTAATAAAACTGGACTCGCCCCTTTGGTAAGTCTGGAGATGCCAATGAGCTATGGAAAAAAACCGCAATTAGTTGACAATCCTACAGATAACATCAATAAATTATGCTTGGCTGGTTTGTCTGAAGGGTATTACAACTCTCATTTCCAAAACAGAATTGTAGAAGAGTTCTCTAAAAACAAAAATTCCAACTATAAAGAAAAGAGTTTAAAAGAAACGAAAGTTCTTTTGGTGGGTAATGGAAATTTTATTGCTAACAGTTATGATTCCATTCCAAATCCAAAAGGAGCAGGATTTCTCTACAGGGCTAATCCATTTAATGAATTGAAATTTAATAAAATATTAGCCGAAAGAAGTATTCCTTATTTTTATGGAAATCAAGAATTCTTTCAAAATCTGATGGATTACATGATGGGTGATAATTCTGTGTTAGATATTAGAAGTAGACAAATTGATATTAAATTAATTGATAAAGAAAAATTAAAAGTAATGTCTGGGAGACTTAAAATAATTAATGTTTTCGGCCCAGTTTTACTTATTTTGTTTTTTGCATTTATATGGAATGTTCTCAGAAAAAAGCGTTATTCTAAAATCACCAACTGACAGATATGAAAAAAATAATTTTACTATTATCTGCCGTGATTGGCATTTGCTTACTCACCTTTCTCACATTCAATCTATTGAATAAAAAAGGAGTTTCTGATAGTGAATTAATTGATTTTGCCATTTCAGATACCAGTAGTGTAGATCAAATTGAAATTACAGATGCCTTTTCGAAAAACATAAAATTGATTAAGAAAAATGGTTTGTGGACCGCCGAAAATGGAGATTGCATCAGTAGAGAGAATATAAATTTTATTCTAGATGCAGCTAAAAATGTTGAATTTAAAGGATATTTACCTAAAAATTCTATTAAAAAATTCACTGAATTAATGTCTACTCAAAATACTAAAGTTTCCTACTTCGTAAATGGCGAATGGTTGAAAACTTGGTATATAGGTCCCGCATCACAAGATCATTATGGTCAAATCATGTTGTTGGAATCCAGCAGTGATGGAAAAAGTTCGAATCCCGTAATGATGAAAATAAAAGGGATCAACGGCATTATTGAACCCCGATTCTTTGCAGATCCAAGAAAATGGATGTGCTCCAATATATTTTCTTTACAGGTCAATGAAATTCAAAAAGTGGATGTGAAATTTTACGATGTTAAAGATCGTAGTTTCAGTATTGCCCGACAAAATCAAAACTTTATAGTAAAACAAGGAAATAGTAAATTGGAATATATAGACACCTCCAATATATATCGATACCTGCAAGCTTATAATAAAATTCACTTTTCGAATCCAAATTATGACATGAGTGATAAACAATGTGATAGTATCAAAAAATCAAAAGCCTTCGGAAGTTTATCGCTTACAGAAACAAATGGAAAGAAAACATTCTTGAAATTTTTTAGAATTTCTGCTGTGGAACAACAAAGAAATGAATTTGGAGAAATGGTAAATATGGATATGAATTATTTTTGGTGCTTATTGCCTAATAAGCAATTGGTGAAATGCCAATATTTTGTTTTTAACCCTCTGCTTTTAGGCCATGTATATTTCCCGGCAATGAAAATTAATACGCTAAGTTCAAGTAAATAAAATATACTTGACTTATTCTCAAACGATTTACTATTTTTGTATATAAAATTTTTATCCCATGAATTTCATTACTTCAAGTAATACCTTATTAAAACATCTACAAAGTATTTCAGGTGTATTGAGCACGAGTAACAATCTTCCGATTTTAGATAATTTTTTATTCTCAATAGAAGGTAATGTGTTGACGATTTGCGCTTCTGACCTAGAAACTACGATGCTTACCAAAATGGATGTTACTTCTGAGGAATCAGGTAAAATTGCCATTCCAGCTAAATTAATTTTAGATGTTCTTAAGAGTTTACCCGACCAACCTTGTACTTTTAAAGTAAATACAAGTAATTACGCAGTTGAAATTGTTTACGATAACGGTAAATCTAAGATGGCTGGTTTTAATGGTGATGAATTCCCAAAATTACCTAATGTTGCCTATACAGCATCAATAGATTTAACAGGTGATGTATTGTCTAAGGCCATTAATAAAACTTTATTTGCTACCGGAAATGATGAGATGCGCCCTGTAATGAGTGGTGTTTATTGTCATTTTTCACCTGAAAACATAACTTTCGTAGCTACAGATGCACATAAATTAGTGCGTTACTCAAGAACTGATATTACAACAAAAGGAAGCTCTGCTTTTATTCTTCCAAAAAAACCTTTGAATCTAATCAAATCAAATATTAGAGGCGATGAATCAGTAAAATTAGAGTACAATGAATCCAATGCTCTATTTACTTTCAATGATATTACTCTGGTGTGTCGCTTGATTGATGGGAAATACCCAAATTATGAGGCAGTAATTCCTAAAGAAAATCCAAATGTATTGACTATTGATAGAATGCAATTTTTAAGTTCCTTAAAACGTGTTGCTATTTTCTCTAATAAAACTACACATCAAGTTAAATTAAAGTTGGCGGGGTCAGAATTGTCGCTTTTTGCTGAAGATATTGATTTTTCAAATGAAGCAAGCGAACGTTTAACGTGTAACTATAATGGTGACGACTTAGAAATTGGATTTAATTCGCGCTTCTTAGTTGAAATGCTAAGCAACTTAGAAACAGAAGTTGTGAAATTAGCGATGAGTGAACCAAGTAGAGCAGGATTATTAATGCCTGCAACTCCAGACAATGACCAAGAAGACATCTTGATGTTGGTGATGCCTGTGATGCTTAATAGATAATTTCCCATTGACTGTGATTAAGGATAAATTAAACATCCGCAATTTGTCCCAAGAGCAGATTACTTTGGCTGTAAATGAAGCCAAGTTTCCTAGCTTTCGTGCCAAGCAAATCTATGAGTGGCTTTGGAAGAAAAATGCCTTAAGTTTTGATGAAATGCGAAATCTTGGTAAAGATCTTCTTGAGCATCTGAACCAACATTATTACATTGACGCGCTTCGAGTAAAAGATCAACAAATCAGTAACGATAAAACGATCAAATCGGCATTTGAAATCGATGAAAAAAGAATCGTTGAGGGAGTGCTAATTCCTACAACATCTAGAACTACTGCTTGTATCTCCTCACAAATAGGATGCAGTTTATCTTGTACTTTCTGCGCTACTGGAAGCTTAAAATTAATGCGAAATTTAAGTGCAGGGGAAATGGTCGACCAAGTAGTTCACCTGAGAAATCAAGCCCAAGAAAAATATCAAAAACCTTTATCTAATATAGTTTATATGGGTATGGGAGAGCCCTTACTCAATTATGCTAATGTAATTCGATCTATTGAATTGCTTACTTCTAACATAGGTTTAGGAATGTCCCCGAAAAGAATAACCGTATCTACCGCTGGAATTGCAAAAATGATTCGAAAATTAGGCGATGATAAAGTGCGCTTCAATCTAGCATTGTCCTTACATGCAGCCAATGATATCAAGAGGAGCAAAATCATGGAAATTAATGATAGTAATAATCTACAAGAACTATCAGATGCGCTTCAGTATTTTCATGAGGCTACAGGAACTAGAGTGACCTTTGAATATATCATTTTTAAAGACTTTAATGACACTATTGAGGACGCTAGAGAATTGGCACACTTCGCAAAATGCGTTCCGTGTAAAATCAATATTATAGAATATAATCCCATTGATGGAGGAATGTTCGAACAGGCTGATGCATCTAAAGTGACCGAATTTGCTAATTATTTGGAGTCCAAAAATATTATTGTTAATGTTAGAAGAAGCCGAGGTAAAGATATTGATGCTGCTTGTGGACAATTGGCCAATAAGAATAATGCCATTGCAAAAGAAGCGAGAGTATTGAAGGAGAAATAATTTATTTCAGTAAAGCATCTCTCAATCGCGTCAAATCAAAGACTTTTCTACGATTGCCTACTTGCTGAAAAGACAACATAGACTCTGCGATCATCCTTTTAATAATCGCTGTGTTGGAACATGGTTCAAAATGAGTGCGCTCTTCTTCCAGTTGTCGTTTAGTCAAAAACTCACTTATTTCTTTAGCGTCGAAAATAGCACCATTGGACATAGGATTTATATAAAATAGAACCCCGTATTCATTCTGCTGATTGATCACAAAATTGGATAAATTGTTATCCATGAAAGCCATTATAAAATGATTTGGCAAATTAACTCCATAGACTGGAATTTCAAGTTCCTGAGCGATCACACTATATAAAATACTTATGATTAATGAATTTCCCTCTCTGTTCTTGAGGACTTCGCAAATATTTAAATCACTTGGAGCGTAACTGGCTTTATTAATGCATTTAAATTGATGTACATCAAAAAATATTCTGTTGAATATTTTAATTTGCTCAAAACTAGTTTGGTAATCGTTTAGTTCTAGCCAAATATCTCTTTTAATCATCTGAAGCGTATCCTTCAAATAACTGATATCAATATTTGGATCATGATGCTTAGAAACAATGACAACGCCACTCAACAAATCTTTATCATCCGATTGTGTCCATTGCAAGAGCTCCTCTTTAATTCCTTCGGTTTGTAATTCATCAATGATATGAGATACTCTAGTATCAAATCGGGACTCAAATTTATGTTCCCGCAAAGACGCTTCTAAAACAGCTACAGCATTCGGTCCAAAAGACAAAAGAGCTTCATGTACTTGACCATAGACCTCATGATCGGGATCGTCGAGTAAACGGATTAATGCATTAAGTTGCTTTTCTTGTGGATTCACAGGACAAATTTAAGAGTACATTAAGATGAAAAAGCAATAAGGAAATATGTTTATCAATGATGAAATGTTAATTTTCGTGTAACCTTAAAAGAATAGCGTCGTTACAATAAATAATAATTCAAATTAACTTTGCTACAGGTTACTTGAATGAGAGGCCTTCGGGCCTCTTTTTTTTTATCTTTATCAAAAAATAATATGAAAATATTTTACATCCTTTTAATCAGCACGCTTGTTCTTGCCTGCAAAACACCATGCAAAATGAAGCATAAATCTGAATCAGTTACAAAAAATGGTGCTTATTCAGGTATTTTACACCTTAACGAAAATAATTGTCCGCTCTATATCGAAGTTACAGGACAACCGGACAGCGTCTGGCAATTTCACACCTTTTACCCCATAGATTTAGAAACGAAATATAAAAAGAAAGGACTGCACATGACCTTTGACATCACGCTTCTCAAGGCTCCTAATCCGGAGGGATGTGCAGCAGATGCGGTGGTTAAAATGAATAATATTAATGTGGTTCCTTAAATTATCTAACTCTTTTTAAGCAATACTGAGTAGAAAAATCAATTACTAAGTAAGCTAAAGCTTTCCCAACTATCCTGTCATCAGATTCATTTATTGGAGCAGCTTCCGTAAGATGTAGATAAGGAATGTTTTGATGAGAAGAGGCAATTTTCCTGAGATAAGTTCTTACCTCATCAAAGCGCCAACCTGAAGGAGATTGAGCTGAACTAGGCATATTAGCAATAGCGTCCATATCTATTTCAATACCCAATGTTTGATTGGTTTCTAATGAATTCATAAATAATTCTAGGTCCGAAAGTAAGGATCTTCCATCTAGATAATCTTCATAAAGACTATAAGTGCATTGGTACTTTTGAAAAAATTCTAAAACACTTGGATTTAAATACGCTTCATGCAAACCGAGAACAGCATATTTTTTTAGAATAGCACTTTCCAAGGCAAAAGAGAATGAATTGCCGCTATGCCGCACCTCAGTCGTTCTACAATCAGCATGTGCATCTAAATTAAGTACCGCTAAATCAGCATGAAACTGAGAAGACCATTGCATTAAAGGCAAAGCATTGTTGTGTCCACCCCCAATGACAATTGGAATTTGATGTGGTTTTATATATTCATTGAGAACAGATAAAACATATTCATCAAGAGCAGGGACTAATTCTTGTGCTGATAGCGTGTCAGAATTATTTGGGATAGAAATTTCACCCAGCATATGAATTTTCAAATTTGAATTAGCCTGGGTATTTAGAAAGTAAGTTAAGAAGGCTCGAAAAGCATTCTCTGCACCTTGCCGACCAAAATTTGCTTTAGGACCAATTGACTCAGAAATACCAATAATTACAAAATCAGCCTCTTCTAAGTTAATAGAAGAACAATATTCCCCCATTTTTAATTCACCTGACCTACTAGAAAAGTGATCCTCTATTGTGGAGGCATCCATCCTTTTAAAAGAAAACGGTAATTGATTAATAGACATAGGGAGCAATTAAAGAAACAAAATTTTGAGGAGGAGCAATAGGTTTACGGTTTTTATCATCAACAAAAACTAAAGTTGTGGTTGCTTTAACGAGTAAAATATCAGTCTCATTATATATAGAATAATCAAAAAACAATCGAACTCCATCAAGTCTTATTAAGGAAGTGTCAACCCTAATAAGATCATCATACAAAGCAGGAGCATGGTACTTGATATTAAGATCCAAAACAGGAAGCAGAACACCATTTTCTTCTAAAGACTTATAACTAATCCCCAAAGCACGAAATAATTCTACCCTACCGACTTCTAAAAATGTAGGGTAATTACCATAATAACAGTAACCCATTTTATCGGTTTCGGCATAGCGTATGCGATGCTCTGTGCTATGTTTAAATTTTATTTCCACTTTTTATTCAAAAATACGATTTTCACTAAGTAATAATAGAAAATTATCCTTAATTTTAAGGTATTCTTTCTTATTTCAAAAAAAAATAAAAAATTTCTTTACATGTAAAAAATAATTAATAATCAAGGGGTACTGAATTTTTTTTATAACTTTTTTATTCAAATATTTGCTGTTGGAAATAAATAACATCTAGATCAATTTTGAATTCTCCTAATTAATTGATTTACAGGGTGTAAAATAAATATACAAAAAAAATAAAAAGAATGAACAACAATCACGAAGACGCATGGGGAAAATGTTTAAAAGTAATCAAAGACAATGTTTCTTTACAAGCGTACAAAATTTGGTTTGAACCTATTATTCCAATTAAATTGGAAAACAGTATTTTAACAATCCAAGTTCCTTCGCATTTTTTCTATGAATGGTTAGAAGAACATTACATCAAACTATTAAGTGGTGTCGTTAAAAAAGAAATCGGTGCTGAGGGAAGTTTAGAATATTCAATTGTTATGGAGAGTAACAATACGAATTCTGTGCCTTACACTGTAAAATTACCGACGCAAAATAACGCTTCATTGCGCAACACTCCTGTATCGATGCCGATACACGCAACGGAAAAGCAAATTAGAAATCCGTTTATCATTCCTGGATTAAAGAAAGTAAATATTGAATCTAATTTAATTCCTGCTTTTACTTTTGAAAATTTCATAGAAGGCGAATGCAATCGATTGGCACGTGCTTCAGGATATGCTGTTGCGAATAAACCAGGCGGTACTGCATTCAACCCATTATTGATTTATGGTGGTGTTGGTCTTGGAAAAACTCACTTAGCGCATTCTATTGGAATTGCGATTAAGGAACAGCATCCAAGCAAAACAGTTTTGTATGTTCAATCCGAAAAGTTTGCGCATCAATTTATCGATGCTATCAAAAATCAGACAACCAATGACTTCGTGCATTTCTATCAAATGATTGATGTATTAATTATTGATGATGTTCAGTTTTTTGCTGGAAAGGAACGTACTCAAGATGTTTTCTTTAGTATATTCAATCACTTACATCAAAATGGTAAGCAAATTGTTTTAACATCAGATAAAGCACCTGTAGAGATGCAAGGGATGGAGCAAAGATTGCTTTCTAGATTTAAGTGGGGATTGTCAGCCGATCTTGCTACGCCAGATTTAGAGACAAGAATTGCAATTTTAGAGAAGAAAATGTACGGAAGTGGTATTGAGTTACCAAAAGATGTTGTTGAATACCTTGCTTACTCAATCAACACGAATATTCGTGAGATTGAAGGTGCATTAAACACCCTTTTAGCGCAAGCATCTCTTAACAAAAAAGCCATAACGCTTGAATTAGCGAAGCAAATGGTAGATAAATTTGTGAAAAGCACTGCAAGAGAAGTATCGATTGAATATATTCAGAAAGTTGTTTGTGACTACTTTGACCTTCCAATTGAAATGTTAAAGTCAAAAACAAGAAAAAGAGAAGTGGTTCAAGCAAGACAGATTTCCATGTTTTTCTCCAAGAAGATGACCAAATCGTCTTTAGCAAATATCGGAGCACATTGTGGCGGAAAAGATCATGCTACAGTACTTCATGCATGTAGAACTGTTGTTAATTTATCCGAAACTGATAAGCAATTTAGACATTATCTTGAAGATCTTGAGAAGAAGTTAACCATTCAATAAGCATTATTTTAAGGATTGATTACTGAATCGTACAGAAGCGTTGCTGCAACATTTACTTCACTTTTAAGTGTCAAAAATTCGAAATTCATTGCCGTTATTTTTCCTTGTAGTTCCTTGGAAAATTTTAAAATTGAATTAACGCAACTCAAAAAAATACACCCAAAAGCAAGTCATTTTTGTCAGGCAACGGTTATCCTTGAAAATGAAATATGTTTTCGTTCCTCTGATGATGGAGAACCCAGCGGCACAGCCGGATTGCCTATCTTAGGGCAATTAAAATCAGCGCAATTAATTCAAGTAGGTCTCATAGTTATTCGTTACTATGGCGGGACAAAATTAGGTGCAAGCGGACTGATACAAGCCTATAAAGAAAGTGCTCGACTTGTGATTGAATCAGCTGATGTTATAGTGATTGAACAAAAGATACGTTTTGAAATTCAAGGCGCATATGGAGTACTTATGGGACTCGTTAGCAGATGCGCTAAATACGATTGGAAAGCAGAAATCAAAGTTTCGGCCGACCAGCATTATCTGCTGGAAATAATGAGCTCAGAAAGTGAAAAGGAAAAAGTGAATGAAATGTTATCAAAGATTAATGATATAAATTCTGAAATAATATATCTTAAGTAATATATGTGTTACAGCAATTCATCCACCTCAAGCAATCTTGAACTTTCAAAAAGATTTGAAAAGAAAACAAACCTCTTAGTTGACTACAAACCAATTTACTACAACAATGCATTTCTTTTTCCTGAATGGCGCATAATAACTTCAGAAACTGAAATTCAAAATATGCAATGGGGATTAATTCCGCACTGGTACAAGGGTACAAATTGGAAGGAAATGGCTTCAAAAACAGCAAACGCAAGGATAGAAACAGCACACGAAAAGATCTCCTTTAAATTTCTACTTTCAAAACAAAGATGTATCATCCCCTCTAATGGTTTTTTTGAATGGCAACATGTAGGAAAATTGAAGCGTCCATATTTTATTTATCCAACACAAGAAAGCATCTTTTCTATGGCTGGAATTTATGACGAATGGACCGATTTATCAACAGGAGAAATCAAGAAAAGTTTTAGTATTATTACCACCGAAGCGAATGAATTACTTGCCGAAATTCACAATATGAAAAAACGCATGCCTCTTATATTAAACAAGCAAAATGAAGCGTCTTGGCTTAATGGGGAAGCTACTTTGAATGATTTTAATCTTACTTTTGACGCTTCAAAAATGGGTCATCATAGTGTAAATACGAAGTTGCTTTTACCCGAAAATACTCATCTTTCAATTGTTCAGCAAAAATATGTTGATAACAATGATATACAAGTAAGTCTCTTCTGACCATTTGGGTATTATTTTTGTCTTACATTTAAAGTATGTTGCGCAAATTTATTTTTCCAATTATTGTCATTTCCCTCTTGAGTTCATGTATTGAACTTATAGATGATATTACCTTACATAACGATGGCTCAGGAACTTTCAAATATTCTATCAATCTAAGTTCAAGTCGATTAAAGGTTAATTCTATTTTAGCACTTGATTCTTTAGATGGGAAAAAAGTTCCATCGATGGGGGAGATTAAAAATAAAATTAGTGCTTTCACAACTGCATTAAAAAGTCAAAATGGATTGAGCAATGTACGATCTGAATTTGACGAAGCCAATTTAATATTAAAACTATTTGTAGATTTTAAAACTGTTGGCCAATTAGAACAAGGGATAAAAAATTCAATAATAGCGGTAAGCAAAGAAAAAAGCAGCTATGAACTCAACGAAAGTTGGATTGCTTGGGATGGGAAAACTTTAAAACGAAGCGTTCCATTAACCGCATTTAAAAGAAGTAATGAAATGACAAGCAGTGATGTAGATTTATTGAAGACAGGAACTTACACTTCCATCAGCAGATTTGACAGAAGTATTGACCGAACTGAAAATGTAAATGCAAAATTAAATCCAAGCAAATTAGCTTGTATGCTGAAGGTAAATACATTTGATCTTAGAAATAACAATAAACTCATTGAAAATAGCATTACCCTTATTCCTTTTAAAAATAAATAATATCCCCATGAAGCAAGTTGTCCTATTGCCACTACTCTTTATAATTATTGGCTCAAGCATATTGGCTCAAAAATCAGAGTCTCTTATTCCAAAAGAAGCCGTTACTGTATTTAGCTTGAATAACATCTCGCTATTGCAAAAAATCTCAATGGATGAATTAATTACTTACGATTTTATGGAAGAAGTGCATCAAGAATTATTTGATGGTTCAACCAATGGGAAATCATTAAAAGATGCAGGTATTGATTTTGGGCAAAGATTAAATGTGTTTTACGGAAAGAGCAGTGATTATGAAATATCAGGTTTTACCTTAGGCGTATCTGACCAGAAACAACTGTTTGAAGTATTTGATGATTTTGAACAATTACAGAGCAAATACAAGGACGTTAGCATTTATGGATCGTTCTTTAACAACTTAATCCTTCATGAAAAATCTGCAATATTAATTCGAGTTGAACCCTCAATGGAATCAATAGACAAGCAAACTGATTCTATATGGTATGCAAGAGGAAATGGAAATCCATATGGAGATGATTTTTATTATAATGAGGATATATTAACGGAAGATATTTATCTAGAAGAAGACTCAACGACTCAAGAAACTTGGCTTTTACCAGAGGCTTCTGATGATCCAAACGAAAAAAATTATTATGAACTTAGAGATAGTGTTCAAATAACATTACAAAACAAGTTGTTGGAAGGAATACTAGACGATTTATTTATTAAGCATCTTAATTTAACCACAGAAGACACGCGTTTCAAAGAACAAATGTCGCATACATCTGAAGGTACATTTTATCTTGATAATTCTAGAAATTTTGAGCAAGCAAAAGGCCTATGGTATTTTCAAACAGTCTTGCCTAGTCTTTACCAAGATATTAGAGAATTATACACAGGCAATGTAATTCTTGGCGACTGGTTTTTGAAAGACAATACCATTGAATTTGCACTTGAAGCAAGATATGGTGAAAAACTAGGTTCAATTTATGAAGAATTGAATGACGCTAAGTTTGACAATCATGTCATTCCTTATATTCATAAAGACAACTCTGCTTTTTTTACCTACAATGTAAATATGAGACAAGCCTACGAAAAAGCATATGAAGTAATTATTCCAATTCTTTCCTCAGAGAAAAATTCTGATATTTCCATGAATGTTCTAACGATCGAATTATTAAATGAATTCATCAATAAAGATGCATTATTTGGGACTTACAAGGGAAGTATGTTTGGCACTTTCAATGGAGTAAAGAAAATTAAAACTAAAAAAATAGAGTATTACTACGACGAAGAAACATTTGAATATGGGGAAAAGGAGACAGAAGCAACGGAGGATATGCCAATATTCACTTTAGGTTTTTCTATTGACCGTAAAGACATTCCAGAATTAATATTAAAACATCTTAGTAAACTTACCAGCTTGTTTGAACAACATGAAAACTACTGGAAATTTAATAATGCCATTTTAGATGCTGCTCCCTTATTTATGATCAACAGAAATGGCTTATTCATTTTAACGAATGATGAAGATTTAGCGTTAAATCATGTCGATGGTTATGGAAAAGATGCTTTGTCAAAAAAGACGGCTCGATCATTAAAACATGATGGATTCATGAATGGATTCGTGGATATCTCGGGTACTTTAAATCGTTTCCCAAGTGATCTTTTAAATCAAAGACAGTCTGATATGGTAAATGCTTTGAAAGGGAAATCTGGTAAATTATATTTAAAATCAACCAAAACATCAAAGAACAATACTAATTTTCTATTGACGTATACATTTCTTGGAGAAGACAAATCAGGAAAACATATGCTAGATTTAATCAATACTATGTATATTTTCTCAAAGTAGATTAATGTATAAGAAATCATTTGTCATCATTGTCTTAGCGCTAACTTTAGCGGGTTTTTTATTTTTCATGCCTTATTTTTTCGCAAAAAAAACTCCTGCAAGAATGATTGATAGGCTTCCTAATGCTGATTTTATTGGGCAAACTGACCTCCTTAACCTAGCGAAGGAAACAAGTGGGATGCTATATCATTTTAAAATCCCTTTTAGA
>Ga0315908_10001781_pt1 | contig 16046 bp, 15 predicted proteins | sample LakEriMetagenome_12_FD_203520 | JGI IMG/M metagenome (GOLD analysis project Ga0315908, IMG submission 203520) | Freshwater fungal communities from buoy surface, Lake Erie, Ohio, United States - Buoy 4 MA124 | ecosystem: Environmental > Aquatic > Freshwater > Lake > Lake biofilm | place: USA... | reverse complement strand
GCCTTGCGGGTGATTCGTCAGCACGAGCAAGCAACCGAGCGGACCATGCGGTTACTCGGAATCATTTGAGATTGCCCGTGGCCACATCACGACCGCAGCAATCTCCACTGCAGTCATCCAAGCGGACACTCCCTCTTTTCAAAACCAGCGTCGTGCGCACGAGCACTACGCTTTGCACCATGGCTTTTAGTCGCGCCTCAATGATCGGACTCAGCTGCTGGTTGTTTTGCGAGTGATACAACACCCGCCATTTGGTGAAAACTCCCTCCGCTTGGTGAATCCCCCGATTCGGCATCCTTGTCCTTTTCGGGATCACCCGATTTTCTTCGCGAAAGCACGTTTGAAAATTTCATCGCCGATCACCCCGAGTAAAATAACCAAGCCGATCACCGCGAACTCCATGTTCTGGTGGGCGGGAAAAACGAGCACGATCATGTTTCGCAGCACCTGCATTAGCGCCGTGCCGATCAGAACGCCGAGCACCGCACCCTGTCCGCCGCGCAGACTGCAACCACCGAGAACCGCAGCGGCAATCGCATAGAGTTCGTAAAAATTTCCAAAGTCCGATGGCTGAGAGGAATTCACGTCCATAGAAAATAGCACTCCTGCAAGTCCGGCGAGCAGCGCGCAGATGACATAGGCCGCGATGATCAGTCGATGAGTCCTGATACCGCTGTAGCGAGCCGCTTCCTCGTTGTTTCCCAACGCGAGCAGATGCTGACCCCAGACACTATGCCTGAGAAACACCGAAGCCAAAAATGCAATCATCAGCAAGAGCACAAAGGGCATTGGCAGCGGAAACTGCGGGCAGACAAGTGCAAATACAAGACAGAGTGCCAGACCACCGAGGATCAGTGTGAGTGTCACATCGAGCTTGCGGGATTTGCGCAGGATCATCAGCACCCAGCCGAGTAGGCCAAACGCCACCACTAATGCCACATGGATCAAAGGAAGCTTACCGGTAGCGAGCCAGCGCAGTTCATCATACTGGTTGCCGAAACCCAGCGATTGGTCCGCCGCAATGCCGCGCATTACTCCTCGATAGATCAGCAACCCGCAGAGCGTGACAATGAACGGCTGCAGGCGCCATTTGGTAATCATCAACCCATGAGTCAGACCGAGGGCAAGCACAATCAAAAACAATGCTGCCAGCGATGCAACCGGCGACCAACCCGCTCGAACCAGCAGCCAGGGCAACCCGCAACCGGTGAGACAAACCATCGATCCCAGCGATAAATCAATGCCGCCAGTGATGATCACAAAGGACACGCCGATCGCCATGATGCCATAAAGGCCAATGCGCATGATCAGATTTTCGATGTTGCCCGGTCGCAAAAACACGTTGCTGAGCATCGAAGTGATGATGCAGATGAAAATGAATACCAAGAAAATGCCTAACGTTTTTTTCATGTAAGATAAATGTTCAATGATGGACGGCCTCCATGCCGGTGGCGAGATTCATGATCGCCTGTTCGCTCAATTCTTCCCGCAAAAGCTCTCCAGCGATGCGGCCTTCGTGCATGACGATCACCCGGTCGGCAATGCCGAGGATTTCCTCCAGGTCCGACGACGCGAAAAACACACACTTGCCAGCAGTCGCCAGCGACTCCATGAGTTGATAGATTTCCCGCTTCGCGCCGACATCAATGCCCCGGGTCGGTTCGTCCAGCAACAGCAAACTGGGATTCTTGGCCAGCCATTTGCCGATAACAATCTTCTGCTGGTTGCCGCCAGAGAGCAGTCGCGCCTGCTGTCCCGGGTGCGATGCCTTAATATGCAGCGACTGGGTTTGTTCGCTTGTCAACTCGGCTTCCTTTTTGGCGTTGCGGAACAACGACATGCGAGATTGATCGACCAAAGAGGGCAGGGTCAGGTTGTCGCCCACCGAGAAATCCAGCACCAGGCCGTGGTCCTTGCGATCCTCGGGAATAAGGGCGATACCTCGGGTAATCCCGTCGCGCGGGGTCCGCGGCTGATAAAGTTCACCGTTGATCTTCATCTCCCCACCGGCATTGCGGTCCACACCGCTGATCGCCGCCATCAATTCCGTCCGCCCCGCACCGACGAGCCCCGCTAAACCGATAATTTCACCTCGACGTAGGGAAAATGACAAAGCCTCACGAGGGTGGCGCAAAGTCCGCAAACCAACGACGGAAAAGACTTCCTCGCCGATGTCGCCGGATCGATGCTGGTAGTGGTCCGACATCTCGCGTCCCACCATCAACCGCACCATCGCATCATGAGTGATCTGTTCGTTGGTCAGCTCTCCGGCGTTTTCGCCATCGCGCAGCACAGTCACGCGGTCGGCGATGCGTTTGATCTCGTGCAGCCGGTGACTGATGTAAATCACGCTCACGCCCTCCTTCCGCAAGCTGCCGATCACCTCGAAGAGCAGGTCGGTTTCCGACTGAGTGAGGCTGGATGTCGGTTCATCCATGATCAGGATACGAGCGTTGGTCGCCAGTGCTTTGGCAATCTCGACCAGTTGCTTTTTACCAGGTGAAAGATCCGCTACCAGAGTGGACGATGGCAGGGCAAAACCAAGTCGATCCAACAGCAGTTGCGCTCTTTCATGCATCGCACGTCGATTAACAAAACCCAAGGTCACCGGTTCACGACCAAGAAACACATTTGCGGCGGCATCGAGATTTTCGGCAAGATTCAGCTCCTGATGAATCAATGCGATTCCATAGGAGATGGCTGCGGAGGCAGAGCCAAGCGTCACCTTTTTTCCCTCAAGAAAGATATCGCCCGAGTCGGCGCTCTGCAGACCAGCGAGAATTTTCATCAGCGTGCTTTTGCCCGCGCCATTCTCACCGAGCAGAGCCAGCACCTCGCCATGCATCAGTCTGGCATCAACGCCCTTCAGGGCATGGACACCAGGAAAACTCTTGTGGATCTGTTGGACGGCGAGGACAGGCTGCATCATTTGCCGAGTTTCGTTTTCAGGTCGGCTTGATAGGCCTGTACGTCGGCTTTGCGAATCATCCGCGCCGGAATATCGATGAATCCGCTCGCGGGGATCGATGACATGTTGCCAGAAATGATTTCATTCAGAACCTTGATCGACTGATAGCCGTATTCGTAGGGGTTTTGCACTAACGTGCCGTGGACATGGCCTGCAGCAATTCCTGACAGAGTTTCATCCGCTTCATCAAAGGCAACCACCTTGACCTGACCGAGTTTGTTGGCACGACCCAATGCCTCGAGGATCACCGGAGGATTGTAGGCAAAGAGACCAACCATGCAACCCACATCCGGTGTACGGGTAAGTGTATCCTCGACATAGGTTTTTGCTTTCGCACGATCCCCTTGATCTAACAGCGTTCCAAGAATTTTATACTTGCCGCCCTCAATCACAGTGCCGGGTTCGTCGAAACGTTTCGGGTCAGAAGAGCGGTCGAGAAGCTCATCGATCAAGCCCTGCCGGCGCAGTCGCGCGTTGTCCTGCTCGATTCGACCAACGAAGATCGCCACTGAACCGCCGTTGGGCAAAGCCTCCTTGACCAACTGCCCAGCCATGCGACCAGCGGTGTAATTGTCCAGGCCGATGTACACCAGACGCTTGGAATTGGGGGCATCAGAGTCAACTGTGATCATCTTGCTCTTTTCCGCCGCCTTGTTCAACACTTCAGTCTGATTCGCTGGGTCGATCGGACTGATGGCGATACCGTCGGTCCCGCGAATCAACAAATCTTCGATCATCTGCTTTTGGTCAACCACCCCGGAGGCAGGCATCAGCACTGAAACATTGGCTCCGATGTCCTGACCGGCTTTGTCAGCCCCTGCTTTGGCGATGTCCCAGAATGAAGCCACTCCATTGGTAACAAAGGCCAGTTGCTTTTTGCCAGCCTGAGCGGAGGAATTTTTTTGACAAGAAACGCCGAGCAGGGTGGCAACAACAGCGGACAACAAAATGACAGAGGTTTTCATGACAACGAAAAAATGACACTATCCACCCGCCTAGTGTCGAGGAAAAAAGCGCCGAAACAACTATTTGCCAAGTGATTGCCGCACCAGCGTGCATAAAATTTGCAAGCGTGGGCTCAACGAAGCTAATGATCTTGCGCTGCCATCGAATTTATGGCAAAGACATGCGCGTGAAATGGTATCATTTTATCCTTCTCGCCGGAACAGCCGACGCGGCACTTCTTGCCAACTTTCAAACAAGCCGCGGCACGGTGATCATCGACCTACAGTATACCAAAGCACCGCAAACGGTCGCGAATTTCATCACCCTCGCGCAAGGAACGCGATCCTGGGCCGACCCAGCCAGCGGCGCGGTGAAGACAATTCCGTTCTATAACGGCACCGTGATCCACCGGACGGAAAACACCAACACCTTCAAGATCGCGCAGGGTGGCACGCGAACGGGCAACGGCAGCGAGGGGCCGGGATACTCGTTCAAAGATGAATTCCACGCCACGCTTACCCACCTACCCTATGTATTTTCAATGGCAAACTCGGGACCAAACACCAATGGCAGTCAGTTTTTTTTTACCGGCAACGTCTCCATACCTAGCCTCAACAATGTACATACGGTGTTCGGACTGGTCAGCGACCCTGCCAGCCGTGCGGTGATCGATGCGATGCTCAGTGCCGGCGCGGGTGCTACTTCGATCACCGGAATCACCTTCTCACGCACCGATGCCCCTGCATTGGCCTTCAATGAATTTTCAGAAAAACTTCCGAATGTTTATACTGCACAAGGTCGCCTTGAGGCGACGCGCTACACCGCGTCTCAATTCTTACTCAACAGCTCCTTGCCTGCAGGAACGATCGCATCGTGCTTCCGCAGCACCAATTTGCAGACATGGACAAAAATCAGCGAATTCTATCAGGATCCGCTGGTCGATGGCGGCAGCTCGCTCACCCTGGATGACGCCTCCTTGCCTAAAGCCTTCTATAACCTGCACCTGGTGAATTACCCGGACGCGCTTGGTCCCGAATTAATCGCGAACCGCACGCTGGTTGTAAGCTTGCTTGGCACGCAAACCTTCACCTATCAATTCAACGCCAGTGGCACCGGCGGAACGGCAGTCTATTCGGAAAATCCCAGCCTGATAACGCCAATCACCGGTATCAGCTATCAGCCTTCGGCCCACCGCGCCAACTGGATCATCAGCACCGCAGCTTACGTGCCGCTGCGCTTCAAAGGTGCCTTGAACACTAGCAACGCAAGCCACATCCTCGGCACAAACACGTCGGAACAATGGAATGGCTATTTTTGGAACCCGCTGAGCAACGGGACATTGAGCCTAACGAAGTAGTTGCTCGGCTCAGAGATATCCACCTTGCACTCTGCCAAAACTTGGATGCGATTTCTATGTATTGAATCGCACGCTTTTTTCGATTTCTTTTAACAACTCCTTCCTGCTTGACATGCCACGCGCAAACTCTCTACTGGTCACGATTCACATACCATCCATGAACTATTCCCTATTGCTTGTCACCGCCATGCTCGGCTCCATGGCAGGACCACTGCCGGCAGCGGAGGCAAACAAACCCAACATCATTTTCATCCTTGCGGATGATGTCGGCCTCGACAACATCGGCTGCTATGGTTCGGATAAACACAAGACCCCGAACATCGACAAGCTCGCAGCCTCGGGCACGCGTTTCGAGACCTGCTATGCCGCGCCGCTCTGCGGCCCCTCGCGCTGCCTTTTGATGAGCGGTCGATATGCTTTCCGCACCGGCGGATTGACCAATACATCATGGCGCAACAACGGTCCCGGCGCGAAGTCCAAGGACGAGAACCCGGTTGCCAAATTGCTGAAACAGTCTGGCTACGCCACCGGCATGGCTGGCAAATGGCGTCAGGTCGGCGAGACGCCGCGCGACTGGGGATTCGATGAATACTGCACCGACCCGACGGCGAGCGGATGGTTTTGGCAGCAGAAGCATGAAAAAAACGGTGAAAGCGTGACCGTGCCCGAAGGAACCTATGCCGGTGATGTGGTGCACGACTTCGCGCTCGATTTCATCCGCAAAAACAAGGAGAAGCCCTTTTACTTCTATTACTCGATGCACCATGTACACGGACCAATCCAGCGCACCCCGGACACCGCCAAGGATGGAAAATCAGACCTCTATGAAGACAACATCGCCTACATGGACAAGCAGGTCGGGGCGGTGATGGCAGAACTGGAAAAAATCGGCCTGCGGGAAAAAACGCTGGTGATTTTTTCCGCCGACAACGGCACCGCAAATGGATATCCGAGTCACATCGGCGGACGCGGCATCAGCGGTCACAAAGCCAGCATGCAGGAAGGCGGTTCGCGGGTTCCCTTCATCGCCAGCTGGCCGAGCGTTACTCCAGCCGGAAAAGTCTCCAAGGACATGATCAGCTTCGCCGACCCGCATGCGACATTTGTCGAACTGGCAGGCGCAAAAATGCCGGATGGATTCAAGACCGATGGTCGCAGCTTCGCGGCTCAACTACGCGGGAAAAATGGATCGCCCCGCGAGTGGACTTACGTGCAACTCGGAAACAAATGGTATGTCCGCGAGCCGGGATTCAAAATGAACCAGGCCGGGGAATTGTTTGACATGAACGACGCGCCTTTTGTAGAGAAACCCGTGGCCGTGTCCTCTGATAGCGAGGCCAGCAAAGCAGCGCGCAAAAGGCTTGCGGCGGTTCTCACCGAAATGAACCCCGCTGCGGGCAAGAAAGACATTGACCCGCCGAAAGCCAAACTGGAGAAAAAGAAAAAGAAAAAGAAACAAGCCGCCGCCACCGAGTCCGCTCCGGCAAAACAACAGTCCGAGTAAGGACGACGATGTCCTGCGGGTATTCACAAGAATTATTCTAACAAAAAAAGTAATATCATGGACAACAATGTGTTCACCGAAACCACCAACATCAGCTGGTTCTCGCGCATTGGTAAATCGATCAAGAGTCTATTCTTAGGCGGGGTTTTCATCCTGATGTCGATCGGATTGCTTTGGTGGAATGAAGGTCGTAGCGCGAAAACCGCAAAAAGCCTCAACGACGGGGAGCAAGTCACCGTCGAAGCGGTAGCAGGAACCATCGATCCCGCAAGGCAGGGCAAGCTAGTTCACGTCGCCGGAAAAACTGCCGTGAAGACATCTGTCAGCGACGCTGAGTTTGGCCTGACAACAAACGAGGTGATCAAACTCAAGCGCCGAGTAGAGATCTTCCAATGGGTCGAGGAGAAAAGCGAAAAATCACAAAGCAAAATCGGCGGTGGCCAAGAAACGACAACCGAATACCGCTACAACAAAAAATGGGACGAGAAACTCCACGATTCCTCCACATTCAAATATCCGGGTGAACACCTGAACCCGCCACCGCGGGTGCTCGGCAGCGAGTTTACAGCAGTAGACGCTAGCCTTGGCGCCTTCCGGCTCCCGAAGTTTCTGCTTTCGCAATGGCACGACTACCAAGCCCACGAACTTCCCGCAATGAATCAACTACCGCAGGAGACGCGCGATCTCGCCACCGTCCAGAACCAGTGGCTGGTCTTGAGCAAATTTCCCGCCAACCCGCGGACCGGCGATGCTCGTGTGCGCTTTGAAGCGATCAAAACCGGCGACGCAAGTGTGCTGGCACGACAGGTGACGGATACTTTTGAACCCTATGCGACGCCCTTTGGGAACAGCATTGCTCGCATCACCAGCGGTATTCAATCGAAGGAGTCGATGTTTGCTGCGGTAAGGTCTGAAAACAAGGTCGTGACATGGCTGCTGCGCGCGGGGGGATTTCTGCTGATGTTCATCGGCTTCCTGGCTTTATTCAAACCCCTGAAAATCCTAGCAGACATCTTGCCGCTCGCAGGATTAATTGTTGGAGTAGGCACCGGCCTCGTGGCATTTCTGCTTGCAGCGATGGGCTCGTTGATCGTCTTCGCACTCGCCTGGCTCTGGTATCGTCCCGTGATCGGCGTGGCGCTACTCCTGCTTGCGGGAGCCTGTTTGCATTTGTTGTTCCGGGCTCTGCGCAGGAAAATCGCCTGAGTTGAAAATCGCAATAGCGATCAAAACGTCTCTGAGGTCAGTGATTATTGAATCAAGCCATCCGCAGTTTCCTGAATAAGTCGAAGCTGGCCGCAGGCGGCTTCGATATCGTGTCCTTTTTCGAGGCGTAGGGTTGCGGTGACTCCCGCTTTGGTCAACAAATTCCGAAATGCTTGGCAGTGCGCTAAGGCCGGACGCCGCCATGACAATCCCTCTACCGTGTTATAGGGAATAAGGTTCACCTTCGCTTTGAGAGCTAGGGCGTGTTTCGCGAGAATGCGCGCCTGTTCAAGGTCATCGTTGATTCCTTCAATCAAAATGTATTCGAGCGTAAGATGCTGTTTTTTGTTTGTGTTCCAATCATGCAGGGCATCGAACAACATAGCAGTGGGAAACTTCTTGTTGACCGGCATGATCTGGTCGCGGACTTCATCAGTCGCGCCGTGCAGCGAAATCGCCAGGCGGATTTGACGGGGATGCAGGGCAAGCTCGCGAATCTGCGGGACGAGTCCCGATGTTGAAATCGTCAGATGCCGCGCACCGAGATTGAGCCCCCACGGCGAGGTGATCAACTCAATCGCCTGCAGAAGGTTTTTCATGTTTGCAAGTGGTTCGCCCATGCCCATGAAGACCAGATTGTCGATACGGTCCCCTGCGAGCATTTCGGTTTGCAACACCTGCGCGGCAATTTCCGCAGCACTAAGGTTGCGGGTGAAGCCATTCAATCCAGATGCGCAAAATTTGCATCCATAGGCGCAGCCGACCTGGGAGGAGACGCAGAGCGTCAGGCGATCGGCGCGCCCGCCGTAAAGCGCAGGATTGGCGGGAATCAGCACACTTTCGATATACCGACCGTCGTGCAGCTTATACAACATTTTTCGGGTGGTATCAGTAGCCCCAAGGTCGCGTGCTGGAGTGAGCGGGTAGAGCGAAAAATGGCTTTGCAGGTGTTCACGTAGCGCCTTCGGCAGGTTGCTCATTTGCTCAATTCCTGCAGGACGCTTCTTCCAGACCCAGTCGAGAATTTGATCAGCGCGATAGGCTGGCTGGCCGTTTTCCTGCAAGTGGGCGCCGAGTTCATCCCGGGTGATTCCTGTTAGAGAGGGGAGCATGGGTGTGGTGTTCATGTCAGCCGAAAAAAGCGGTGCGTTGGCGGAGGGTCGGACATCCGCTCGAACCTGGTGAGCAGATGTGATCGATCATGTGCCGCCAGTGTTCGATACCGGATAATATTTCCACTTCAATGCGGAGAAACCAAACTGGCACCTCTGCAAGGGCTTTGCGGGGATAACGCACCGCGTCTTTTTCGGTAGTGATGATCATCTCGACATCGCGCTCCAGGCAGCGGGTGGTGAATTTCTCAATGTCCCGGGTGGTGAACCGGTAGTGATCAGAAAACCGCTTGCGTAATTCAACCGTGGCTCCCAGCTTGCCAAGTAAGTTTTCAAAGTTTTCCGGCACAGCGATTCCCGATAGCGCGGCCACGTGGCGTCCCTTCAGATAGTCGAGCGTCTGACGTTCAAAGGTCTTCAGGTTTTCAAGATACTTCGGCCCATGGGTGGTGACAATAATCGGTGCGCATCGGTTGTAGCGGCGCAACTTTTTTTCCAGCAACGAATGATCCGATCCATCGGATTTTGTCAGAATGATGTAATGGGCGCGACAGAGGTTTTTCCGCGGCTCGCGCAAAGTTCCCGCAGGCAGCATCGCGCCGGTTCCGAACGGCGCGTTTGCATCGACCAATACAATGTCAAGTCCTCTGGCTAGACGCAGATACTGCATGCCGTCGTCGAGAATGAGAGTGTCAGTTCCGAGTTCGGTGATTGCGAATCGCGCCGACTTGACGCGGTCGCGATCAACCAGCACGGCTACGCCATCGAGGTTTTTGGCGAGCATGAATGGTTCGTCACCCGCGAACTTCGAGTCCAGAAGAATTGCTTTGCCCGTCGAGACGATCTTCGGCAGTTCCTCGGAGGTAAACTTTCTACCATCAGCCGAGCGCCAGTTTTGCGACTCTGTCAGCGCCTTGCTTTTGTAGCCGCGGGAGAGGATCGAAACCTGGCGCTCGCGGTCGCGCAGCGTGCGGGCGAGCAATTCAACAACCGGGGTTTTTCCGGTGCCGCCGACAGTCAGATTGCCAACCGAAATTGTCAAGATGCCGAGATGATGCCTTTCCTTATAGTCGAAGTGATAGAGGAACTTGCGGAACTGAATGATGCAGCGATAGAGGCCCGACAGCGCGCGCAGGGTCAAGCGGGCGAGAAACGCGCGAAAACCACGGGCGCGTCCGAAAATCACATCGGCGGCCCATCGTTCGAATTCATCGAAGTTTTCCTTCACTGGCATCATCGTGAGACAGAATCCATCATGTGAAAAGGCGAAAATAGGCAAAATTGGCGGAGACAAACGGAAATGCTGGACGTTGAATGACTGATCGGATTGACTCGGGCATGAGCAGACCCGATGGCAGGCAGGCAAATCAATTGCGCGACATTTCCTTCACGCCCGACGTGGCGCCCTATGCCCAGGGCTCGGTGCTGGTGTGCTTTGGCAACACCCGGGTCATCTGCGCTGCGACCATCGAAGAGGACGTGCCGCGCTGGATGAAGATGCAGAGCGTCAAGGGTGGCTGGCTCACGGCGGAATATTCAATGCTTCCCTACTCGACCTTGGAAAGAAAACAGCGTGACATTTCCAAGGGCCGGCTCGACGGACGATCGTCCGAAATCCAGCGCTTGATCGGTCGCTCACTGCGGGCCATTGTTGACTTGAAAAAAATTGGTCAGCGCACGATTTGGATCGACTGCGATGTACTGCAGGCAGATGGCGGAACCCGTACCGCATCGATCACCGGTGCCTGCGTGGCGATGTCGATCGCCTGCAAACGAATGCTTGCTGCTGGAAAAATCAAAGAGGATCCGATTTCGCAGTTGGTAGCCGCCGTTTCCGCAGGAATCTATCAAAACTCACCGATTCTCGATTTGAACTACCCCGAGGACAAAAATGCAACGGTTGACTTCAACATCGTGATGACTGAACGCGGCGAGTTTGTCGAAGTTCAGGGCAGCGGTGAGGAGGCTGTTTTTTCCGGCGCGGAAATGACGGCCATGCTCGGACTTGCGCAAGAGGGCATCACCCAATTGATCAAACTGCAAAAAAATGCTATCCTCGCCGCTGATCGCCTCAACCCCTCCAAGCTCGCGGATCTAGCAGCTGCATTTGGAGGAGTTCGCTCTGGCCAATGAAGTGGACCATGACCTCAGAGGTGCCCCACGGCATAAGCTTACTGCTTGGACAAATGTAGCGGACCAAAAAATTTCCTAGCTTCGTAAAAAAGAAAACAAGGAAGAACTGTAAGACCATAGGCAAAGAACAATTCAGGCCATCGACTCCAAGAAAAAAAACCGGAATCTAAACGACAGCAGCCCTGGTGACATCTAAACAGACCTTGGATTTTATCCTCAAGCTCACTACGAGGTGAAAACCACTTTCTCGGAATCGATCAAAATATAGCTGGAATTACTAAATCTGCGCCTGAAGAGCGAGGAATATGAAGAAGGCTAAGCTAGAGCAAAAGCCGCTTCAAGTATATCTAACGCGATCCATGGCTTGAAAATTTTGCACAATCCAATACGAATGGTTGCAATCCAAGCAGCAGTTGTGCATGGTTGCTCCGCGCATGAAATTGATCAGTGGCACAGCACACCGAAGTCTGGCGGAAAATATCGCCGAAAACCTGGGAACCGAGCTGGCGGATGTTCATGTAACCGCTTTCCCTGACGGTGAGACGTTTGTGAAAATCAACGAAAATGTCCGCGGCGCCGATGTATACATCATCCAACCGTCCTGTCCGCCGACGAACCACAATATCATGGAGCTGCTGATCATGGTGGATGCCGCTCGTCGCGCCAGCTCTGGTCGAATCAATGCCGTCATGCCATTTTTTGGCTATGCCCGCCAGGATCGCAAGGACCAACCGCGTGTGCCAATCACCGCGAAACTGATCGCCAACCTACTCACCGAAGCAGGTGTGGACCGGGTCATCACCATGGACCTGCACGCACCACAGATCCAAGGATTTTTCGACATTCCGGTCGACCATCTCTACGCCAAACCAGCCCTGATCGGCTACCTACGCGAACAAGGCATCGGTGCCAATGGCAATCTCACCGTGGTGTCGCCAGACGTCGGCGGAGTGAAGATGGCCCGCGCTTATGCCGATGCACTGGGTGCGGATCTTGCCATTGTTGCCAAACACCGCATCAGCGCCACCAAGGTAGAGGCAATGAACATCATCGGCGAAGTGCAGGATCGCGATGTGCTACTGGTCGATGACATGACCGAAACCGCGGGCACTCTTTGCGCCGCTGCTGAAATCCTGAAACGCAATGGTGCACGACGCATCTATGCCGGCGTCTCGCACGCCGTGCTCGGCGATCTGGGGCGCCAGCGCATTAAGGACTCGGCAATCGAAATGGTAATTACCACCGACTCCGTACCCATGGCCAGCGGTGAAAAAGTAATAAATGTTGGTATTGGCCCCCTGCTTGCAGAGGCAATCCGCCGCATCAATGGCGGCCAGTCCGTGACTTCACTCTTCGAAGTTTGAATTCACCGCAACTGACCTTGCGCGGAGACAAAGCTGATGTATGCTCAGCTACTCATGCAGCAAAGGAAGATAATTTTGCAAGCCGTCGCCGCCATCGCACTGGTATGGCTTACCGTCTTCGCCATTCGCTCATGGGCCGGCTCGAAAAAAATTACGGCGGAAAAAATCGATGCCGTCATCGACTCCGCAGAGTTCGCCAACTGGTCAAGCGGCGACCAGTTCGATACAAAAACTACCGACAAACGGGAGAAAAAAATCCGTGAAATCGCCAACCTCACCAACCAGCTCGATTTTCAGGAGCGCGAAAAAAACCGCGAAAACCGCAGCGGGGATAAGTTTTTCCGACTGCTCAATCCATCGGAAAGAAATCTCTTCATCGATCTCACCGTGGCGGAAAGTATGAACAAGTTCATGCAGGCTCTCGATCAAATGCCCGCGGCTGAACGCAAAAAATTTGTCGCCCAGGGACTAGCGGAAATTGAAAAGGGGAAAACCGCGGAGGAGATCGAACGCACCAAGGAACTCGGCGAGGATGTGCTCGAAAAAATCACCCAGGAGGGCATGCGCGCGTATTTTGAAAAAGCCAGCACCGACACCAAACTGGACCTCGCACCTTTGATGGAATCGATGAACGACGTCATGCAGGGCATGCGCGGCGGTCGCTTGGGTCCCGGGAAAGAGCATTAACGCCAACTCAGTATCCATGCAATTCCGCAATAATCAAAACCCGGGTCATTTACGCAGATCTGCGGGTTTCACTCTAACGGAAATTCTTATTGTCGTCGGAATCATAATCGCTCTTGCAGCGCTGGTGATTCCAATATCCCGATCTGCCATCGCTAAGTCGCGCCAAGGTGCCTGTCTGGGCAATCTCCGCCAGATCGGCATCGGCCTGGAGTCCTACCTGCAGGACAACAATGACACCATGCCCGTTCTCAAAGCCGGACGCGCTGATAAGAACGGGGAGGCCGAGGTACTCGAAGTTTTACTCGCCCAGTACATTGAGACGCCCGATATCTTTCACTGCCCTGCGGATCGGAAGAAATATGCCGAATCCGGATCGAGCTACCTGTGGAATTTTACCCAGAACGGACAACACAAATTGAGCCTAAAATTTTTCAATGTGTCCGACAACCCCGGACTGATCCCCCTGGTGACAGACAAGGAGGCATGGCATCCGGGGAAATCAGGTGTCAACATTCTCTATGCCGATTACAGCGCTGCCAAGGAATTCAAAATGAAAACGACGCCCTAACAAGGAAGCACGCCATGGAACAAAGCATGCTAGAAATCAAGGACTTGTGGAAATCGTTCAACGGTTTGCCTGCATTGGAAGGTATTTCCTTCAAGGTTGCCAAAGGCGAGATTTACGGTCTGCTGGGCCACAACGGCGCGGGCAAAAGCACGACCCTCGGCATCATCCTCGGCATGGTGGCAGCAGGCTCGGGAGAGGTGCTGATCGATGGGGTTTCTGTCCAACAAAACCGCGCCAAAGCCCTGCACAAGGTAGGCGCGATCTTCGAATCCCCGGCGTTTTATGATTACCTCAGCGGTTGGAACAACCTGAAAATCCTGGTCGGCTATTCCGGCCACTTCAATGAAAAATCGGCGCGCGAAGTGGTGGAAATGGTTGGCCTGACCGATCGCATTCATTCAAAGGTCCGCACCTACAGCCACGGCATGCGTCAACGACTTGCCCTCGCCCAAGCACTGCTGCCGGAACCAGAAATTCTGTTGTTGGATGAGCCGACCGATGGCCTTGATCCGGAGGGTATTAAGTGGTTTCGCGAATTCATCCTCGACCTGCGCAGGCAACGCGGCATCACAGTTCTGTTCAATTCCCACCTGCTTGCCGAGGTGGAGCAAATGTGCGATCGCATCGCGATTCTACAGGGCGGCAAAATGGTCTTTGAGGGACCGATCAAGGGCCTGGAGGACGGAAACACTCGCTTCCTAATGGATGTGGCACCGGTCGACAAAGCGCTCGAGGTGATCGCCACGCATGGCGGCTACATGGAGTCCCAGCAAATTGCCCACATCCCCTGCACTGTCGATTCGTCCGCAGTCGTCAGGGACATGGTTCTCGCCGGCATTGCGGTGAAATCATTCCACGCGCAACACCGCTCGCTCGAGGATCTCTACATGGAAATCAAACTGGAATCCCAACTCACCCGCACGCCATGATTTTTTTTGCACAACTCCGCGGAGAACTCCGTAAGTTGTTTTCCAAACCGCGCACTTGGATTGGCTACGGCGCCTTTCTCGCGATGGAGGTTTTGATTCTTTTTGTTTACAAACTAGAGCGCGCCCAATCCACCATGCGCGGAACCCTTGAACAAAACGGGCTGGAGTTTGACACCTACTACAGTTCTCTAACAATCACCTTCACGATCATGCTGCTGAGCATGTTTGTGCTAGGCTCTATTTTCTTCGCACTGGTGGCGGGAGACATCGTCGCCAAGGAAAGCGAAGATGGCAACCTTCGGCTGATTTTTGCGCGACCAATCACTCGGCTTCGACTTCTTTTCGTCAAATATGCCGCTGCCTGCCTCTACACCATGAGCTTTGTATTTTTTGTTGGAGTTAGTGGCTATCTGATGGCGATGGCCGCCGTGGGTTGGGAAGGCGGATTGTTCGTGCTCGAACCCAAGATGAAAGTTTTCGCCGCCTATCCCCTTTGGTCCGAGGGTGCCGCGCGTCTCGCCCTGGGAGCCCTCGGTATCAGCCTGAGCATGTTGACGATCACCTCGATCGCTTTCATGTTTTCCTGTTTCAAAATGAAACCCGCTGCGGCGACAATCATCACATTGAGCATTTTGTTCGTGGACATGATCGTCCAGAACTTCCCATTCTTCCGCCCCTACGAATCCTGGTTCATCACCTGGCGCATGAGCTCCTGGGTGTTCCTCATGGAAACGCACATTCCCTGGGCTAAAATCCTCGAGGCCTTCGCATTCCTCGGCGGCCTTAACGCCACTGTTTTCATCATCGGCTGGTTGAACTTCCAGTCGCGCGATTTCAAAACCTAAGCAGGTTTCGTTGCGTCAGAAGCATGATGCTGTGAATGCTTGAATATCTTATTTCCTTTTCCACAGAAGAGGAACTTCTTATTCTACAACCTAACATCCCCATGCTGCAAATCTGCGCTTGATTGAGGTATACAACGGATTTCCTGGCCATTAGTTGTTCGATTATCGTTGCGGGCATGACCTTCGAATTGAGGCGACGGTCGGTGGCTATAAATCGGCAGTTGCGCCGGGCATAGATCAAGAATATTACATTGCTCCCAGTAAGCACCCCAGTCAATACGACTTTTCAAAATTAGAGTTTATGGTGCTTTGCAATATGATCGACGGGTGAAGTGCTTCCATTATCCGACCAACTTGTGGTGTGTTCTACACCATCGAAAGATTGATCTCTTGAGCACGCTACTTTTTCTTGTTGATCTGCTTCAGAA
>Ga0315908_10001779_pt1 | contig 16056 bp, 11 predicted proteins | sample LakEriMetagenome_12_FD_203520 | JGI IMG/M metagenome (GOLD analysis project Ga0315908, IMG submission 203520) | Freshwater fungal communities from buoy surface, Lake Erie, Ohio, United States - Buoy 4 MA124 | ecosystem: Environmental > Aquatic > Freshwater > Lake > Lake biofilm | place: USA... | reverse complement strand
GCGCTTTGGGCCTCCGTGACCGGTCGGCGAAACGCACGCGTGGCAAAGCGACTCACGAGCTTGTCGATGTTTTCAGCTTTCAGCGCCTCCAGGCCGTCTCCGCCGAAGAGTTTCTTCCGCACGCCGATGTCGTTGGCGATGGGATAGATCCGCTCGATGTCGATGCCGCGATGCGCGATGCCGGAGAAACCTTGTTTTTCGAGATTGCGATCTTTGAAGCTCACGTTGCCCCCTTTGGCACCCGTGGGGGCGTTTTTGCGTGTGCCATCATTCGGTCGAAGTTCCAAGCGATGATTTTTTTCGATCCATGCTTCAAAGGTCATGTCGCGTGGCGTTGCCGTGGCTTCGACGAGGCCGATCATGTAGAGCAGCGGCGCGTTGGATTCGCAGTGGCCGGAGCGCAATGTGCCCCACACCGCGCCATCGGCGGTGGGATTGATGCCGCGCACGCCGCGCAGCGTGATGCGATACCAGCCGCCCGCCGGTGCCCAAGTCGGTGTGCGGCCAAAGAATTGCAGGCCGATGGGCCAGGTGATGCTTTCGCCATTCTTCAAATCGGGACCGCGATAGTTGCCACCACGGTTTTTGATCAACATCTCGGGTGTGTGATGCTTGGCGTAAGTCGCGTCGCCCTTCTCAGCGCGGTCAAAGGCATCGCTCAAGGCAAGATCGGCCACGTCGAGGTAGCGTGCGAGTTGATGATGCGAGAGCTGCTGACCGTCTGCGACCGTTTCAAAGCCGTGCGAGGCCCGATCTTCCGGCAGCAGCGTCTTCAGCGGGATGTCGATGCCGAGCAAATCATGCAACGTGTGCTCATACTCGACGCGTGTGAGCCTGCGGCTGCGCACGCGGCCATTCGCGGCGATGTCGGCTTGGTCGGTTTTGAGCAGCGGTTCGTTCAAGGCGGCGAGGAAGAGATCTTTTTCGTTCTTTTCCGGCTGCGGCTGCTTGTTCGGCGGCATCTCGCCATTGCGCACGCGTTCGAAGATGTGCTGCCAGGATTTTAAAGTGGAGCTGTCAAGGCGGTCAAAGGTCAAGGAGGTCAAGTCGAGGCCGCCTTTCTTCACATCGGCGTCATGGCACTCGACACAGTGCTGGTCGAGAAAAGCTGCGACGGGCACAGCGGAGAATGAATGGCCGCAAAGGAACGCAAAAATGACGAATCGAAGCATGAGGGGGACGCGAGAACGTAGGAGAGGTGGCGGTCTATCGCAGCTCGGGAAAGTGGAGCGGGAATGAACAGGTTGGAAACCTGTTCCACTTCCATTGCGTCATAGACGCTTCGGATTCACCGTCGAAGTCGGCGGTGTGCCATGGATTTTCGTTTTCATGCGGCCATGGAGTTCTTGGATGACGAGGCTGGTTTCGTGATTGGGTTTGAGGGCGAGGTTTTGGAATTCGTGCGGGTCTTTCTCGTGATCGTAGAGTTCGCGGCCGTTTGCGCCTGCATTCCATTCGGTGTAGCGCCAGCGCTCGGTGCGAATCGTGCGGCCCATGACTTGAGTGGGAAGGCGGTCGTCAGCAGGGCGGAGGATTTGGGTGATGGCGGGGTGGTCCCACTTTTGTGCGGGATCGTTGAGCAAAGGACGGAGCGTGCGGCCATCGAGTGTTGTTGGCGGCGTAAGTGAAGCGAGATCGGTGAGGGTGGGATAGATATCGACGAATTCGACGATGCCCTGGCAGGCTTGGCCGTTTCCTTTGGCACCAGGCACTCGGATGATGAGCGGAGCGCGAGCGCTTTCTTCGAAGAGGGTGCGTTTTTGCCAAATGCCGAGGTGCTCGCCGAGGTGGTAGCCATGGTCGCTCCACAGGACGACGAGGGTGTGGTCGGTGAGCTGCAAACGGTCGAGCGCATCCAGCACGCGGCCGATCTGCGCATCGACGAAGGAAACGCTGGCACGGTAGGCCTGCAGGGCTTGGCGGCAGGTAAGTTCGTCGAGGCCGTAGTGCGGTGTGGGGTTGTTGTGCGCGAAAGCGGCGGCTGGGATGTCGCTGCGGTCGTCGGCGGGGGCTTCGGGAAGGTGGATGGAGTCGAGTGGATGCAGGTCGAAGTATTTTTTCGGAGCCACAAAAGGCGTGTGAGGTCGGAAGAAGCCGACACCGAGAAAGAAAGGCTCGCCACCATGCTTTTCGAGAAGCTGGATGGCCTCGGTAGCGATCATGCCGTCGGTTTGCTCCTCGTCGGTGCCGTCGGCGGCGAGCCAACTCAGCGCAGCGCTGACGGATTTTTTTGGTGTGGGGTTGGTGATGAGCTTTTCGTCGGTGACATCGCGACCTTGGGGGTTCACGACGAGTTGCCACGAGGGTTTGTCATCGAGTCCGTCGGTGCCGATGCCGTTCGGCACGTCGTAGTGGTAGATCTTACCGACGCGGGCTGTGAACCAGCCGTTATGACGAAACAACTGCGGCAGTGTGACAACATCGGGCAATGCCTCGCGGAAATGACGGTCGAGGTCATAGACCTGCGTGGCATCCGGCCGCCGCCCCGTGAGCACGGAGGCGCGGCTGGGATTGCAGAGCGGGATTTGATTGTAGGCGCGGTCAAAGCGCACGCCGCTGGCTGCGAGTCGGTCGATGTGCGGCGTGTGCGTGGATTCGTTCGCGAGATCGTCGATGGCGATGAAGAGGACGTTGACCGGTTTCGCCGGTAATGACGAAACCAGAATGAGGAATGAAGCGAGGAGGAGAGTCCTCATGCCTTCCAAAGGTCTTCGCCGTAGCTCCAGCCATCGCGGACGGGCTCTTTGATCCAGGCGTCGAACTCGGGGGCGTTTTTGTCGAGCATGTCGCGGAAGTCGGTGAACTTTGGCCCCTTGGGGTGATTCTTCGCCACGCTGCCTGCACTGCGTTTGTCGATCTCCCGCCAGTCCACATCACAAAACGCGACGATCTCCTCTCCGAGCGATGCGTGCACCGCGCCATTGCCCATGTTTCCGATGCCCACGCAGGCGACGCGAATTTTCTGCTTCGTGTTTTGAGCGCGAAGGATGTTCGGCGCGGCGATGGCACCGAACGCAGCGGTTGGGAGGAAATGGCGACGGGTTTGCATGGGACCGCAGGAAACGCGGATTCGCAGCCCACATTGCGCGGCAAGAGGAGAACTCGCGTCAATTTCAAAGGTGCCACGTTGACGCTAAGCGTCTCCCGCCGCACTTCTCGTGCATGCCACGCCAAACGCGTCCCACCTCCGCCGACGAGAGCGCCGCCGATCTTTTCGCGGCTCCGCTTTCATCGGCGACACGTCTGTTTCTCGACTGGGATCGTCCGTTGGTGCAGGCGGTCGTGGAACATGTCGCAAAGAGCTGGAGCGGCCAGGGAGCACTCGATTTGGGCGACTGGCTGATCATCGTGCCGACGCGCAACGCTAGCCGCAGGCTGCGCGAGGCACTGGCGGTGCATGCGGCGGAAAAAAACGCCGCCGTGCTGCCGCCACGCGTGGTGACGCCTGATTTCCTGACCTCGCCCGAGCATGCGCCGGAGCTGAAACCTGCCGGTCCGCTGGAAACACGACTCATCTGGGCGGCGGAGCTGCTGCGCATCGACTTGAACGCGCACCGCAACGTGTTCCCGGTCGATCCCGTCGAGCGTGGCTTCACCTGGGCGCTGAAATCGGCGGGCGATCTGCTCGACGTGCGCGAGACGCTGAATGAAAAAGGCCTCAGCCTCGCTGATGTGGCGCAAATCTTTGAAAACACAGAGATGGAGCCGGAGCGCTGGCGTGATCTGGCCAGCATTGAGCGCCATTGCGTGATCGCGACGGAGAAGCGCGGTTTCACCGACTGGCAGGCCACGCGACGTCGAGCCGCTGCGTTTGGCAAGCCCCCAGCGGGCATCGCACGCGTGGTGATGGCCGGTGTGCTCGATCCTTCATCGCTAGCCGTGGAAGCGCTGCAACACTGGTCCCGACTTTTTCCCGTCGAAGTGCTCGTTTACGCGCCAGAGGCAACGCATCGCGATGCTTTCGATCTCTGGGGCCGTCCTGTGGCCGAAACATGGCTCACGCGCCCCATCGACATCCCGACGCCTGAGAAGACGATTCATCAAGGGGGCACGCCTTCCGAGCAGGCGGAGGCCGCAGTCGAATTGCTCGCATCTTATGACGAACCCGGCGCCGTCGCGGCCATCGGCGTGGCGGATGTGGAAATCACCGCGCCAATGGAAAAGGCGCTCGCGGCGCGTGAGATCGGCGCGTTTGACCCTGCAGGCCGCCGCATGGGCACGCATGGCGTGTTTCACCTGCTGCGCATCGTTTCACAACTCGCGGCCACGCGTTCGTTTCGTGCCGTGGCGGAGTTCATGCGCTGTCCCGACGTGGCGGAAACGATCCGCCGCCGTGTCGAGGCACAAACCGGCGAGAAGCCGTCCTTGAAGCAGCTTCTCAATGATCTCGACACGCTCGCGGTCACATCGCTGCCAGACACGCTGGATGACGCGCTCGAACTAGCCCCGCGTGTGTTCAGCGATGCGAAAAAAGCGAGCGCCGTGCCTGAGGGCCTCGCGTGGATCGACAGCGTGCTCAAATCTCTCACCGCAGCGGACTTCGGCACCGCGCTCACCGAATTCCTCGGCGACGTCTTCGCTGCGCGTCGCTTCCACAGTGACAATCCGCAGGACGCGGTCTTTGCCGCCATCGCGGATCAAGTCAGCGAGGTGCTCGACGCACTCGACGGACCTGCCGCACACCTTTTTCCCGGCGGACTCGATCCCGCGCATCGCTTAGAACTGCTGCTGCTCGCACTGGGAGATCAAATTTTCTATCCCGAGCGTCAGGCGCGCGACATCGACCTGCAAGGCTGGCTGGAACTGCTCTGGGAGGATGCGCCGCATCTCATCATCACTGGCATGAATGATGGCAAGGCACCCGAGGCCATCATCGGTCACACCTTCCTGCCTGACTCCGCAAGGCGAGTGCTCGGCCTGCGGAACAACGACACGCGCTTCGCCCGCGACGCCTGCCTCATGACCACGCTCATCGAGTCGCGTCGTCACAATGGCGGGCGTGTCGATCTCATTTTTGGCCGCACCGGCTCGGCGGAGGAGCCGCTGCGACCCTCGCGCCTGTTGTTTCAATGCGCGGATGCCGACCTGCCCGCACGCACGCTGCATTTCTTCAACAAACCGCCGCGCAGCGCCGACCCCATGCCGTGGCAGCTCGCCTGGCGTCTGCGCCCGCAGCCGTTGCCGGATGACAACAGCGTTTTCCACAAGCTGCGCGTCACGCAGTTCCGCGACTACCTGCAATGCCCGTTCCGCTTTTACCTGCGCCACGGCCTGCGCATGAGCGAGATCGACGCCACGCGCACGGAGATGGACGCGATGGAGTTCGGCAGCCTGCTGCACGGCGTGCTGGAAACCTTTGCGCAAGATCCTGATGCGGTCGTTTTGACCGACCCAGAAAAAATCCGCACCGCGTTTCACGCCATCCTCGACCGCCGCCTGCACGGCATCTACGGCGCACGTCTCACCGTGCCCGTGACGATCCAGCGCGAGTCCGCGCGGCAGCGTCTCGGCTGGTGGGCGGAGAAGGAAGCGGAGCAGCGGCTGCAAGGCTGGCACATTGTCGCCGCCGAGACGCGCATCAGCCCCGAGGATGATCCGTGGACGCTCGCAGGCATGACCATCAACGGCACCGTGGACCGCGTGGAGCGTCACAATCAGCTCGGCGTGCGTTTGATCGACTTCAAAACGCGCTCGGCCTTCGACGTGCAGAAGAAGATGCGCAAGACGGTCGAGAACTACCACCTCACGCCGCTGAAACGCGGTGAGGAGCCGGAGAGCCATCCCGCATGGTCGCTGGTGACGAGCAGCGACGGCACCGCAGCACGCTGGGTCGATCTGCAACTGCCGCTTTACCGCCTGGCGATGGAACGCCGCTTCCCTGGCGAAAAAATCACCACCGCGCACGTCACGCTGAGCAAAACGAAGCCTGAAGTCGGCCTCGATGAATGGTCCGGTCTTGACGGTCCGCTGCTCGACAGCGCTCTTGCCTGCGCCGAGGGCGTCATCAACGCCATCCGCGACCGCGCCTTCTGGCCGCCGAGTGAAAAACTGCCGTATGGCGATGATTTTGGCGCGCTCTTCTTCGGTGAGCCGCTTGAAGCCGTCGATCCGAGTCTTTTGACGCCCGCCTGATCTGCGCATCTGGCCGCCGCTGCGAGGAACACGCATGGCGCTCGTATTAGCAGACATGTTTCGCCTTGCCCTCCTCTTTTTCGCCACCGCCGCTCTCGCCGAAGACTGGCCGCAGTTCATGTTCAACGCCGCGCATTCGGGCAATGCGGCCCAGATCGAGCTGGATGTCGAAAAGCTCGGCCTGCAAGGCGCGGTGGCGATGACGGATGGCATTTACACCTCGCCCGTGGTCGCAGGTGGCAAGGTGTATGTCGTCGATGGCTCGGGCTGCGCGGCCTGTTTTGACGCAGCGACGCTGAAGGAGGTCTGGCGCTTTCAAAGCAAGGGCGGCAAACAAAACGTGAACAACGTCTCCTCTCCGGCCATTGCGGGGAAATACCTGCACTTCGGCACTACGGCGGGAGTTTATCATGTGCTGGATCGCGAAACAGGTGCGGTGGTGAAGGAGATCGACTGCGGCGAGCCAATCTTCAGCACGCCGGTCGTGGCGAAGGATCGCGTGTATGTCGCCACGCTCGGAGCGCAGGTGCTGGCGCTCACGTTTGAAGGCGAACAGCAGTGGAAGTGGGATTTCGTGAAGGAAGTCGTCGGTTTCGAGGGCAATCGCTGGAGCGGCGAGTCCTGGGCGGCGTTTTGCGAGAAACGCATGCTCGCCACACTCAAACCGGGCACGAAACCGACTTCCAGCGATGGACGTGTGAACTGGAAGGACCATTTCGTGTGCTCGCGCGACATTTGTCTCATCAAGGACAACATCGTGGTCATTCCCGCAGGCGGCAGAACACTTTTCCTCGAAGACACCGGCGCCGCGCCGAAGCTGAAGGCCACAGGCGAGATCCCCGAGTGGTCCGGCAAAGAATATCCCGCCACCTTCGGCCAGAGCGCCGATGACGACGGCAATGTCTATGTGCAATGGCACCGCCGCGACAACGCCGGCCGCGTGGACATCATGCGCCTCGAAGGCGACACGCTGAAAACCGGCGACTTCGTCGCAGGCACGGACACCAACATCCGCATGGACGGCCTGCTGAGCTTTTCGCCAGTGGCGATTCGTGGGAGAGATGTGTTTCGCGTGAAGCCGGAGAGCGGACGTGGATTGATCCGGCATGACCTGAGCACGAAGGAGTCGCATCCACTCAGCGGAGCGGGAGCCATCGCGCCGCCGGTGCTCACGAAGCGGCATGCGATCTTTGGAGATTTAAACGGGAAGCTTCATTTTGCTCCCTTGGACGGTGGAAAGACTCGTGAGCATGTCCTCAGCGATGCTCCGATCACTGCTCCGGCAGCCGTTGCCGATGGAATCGTGTTTGTTGGGTCAGAAGATGGGCGCCTGTATCGTCTCAATCCGGTGCTCAAAGCTGAACTCGTGCGGAAAGCACCGAACAACATTCCCACGATCCGCTCCCCGCTCACCAGCAAACTCGCCGACGCGAAATACGACTGGTACACGAACTACGGCAACTTCGCGGGCCAGAACTCGAACAACCAAGACTTGAAGCCGCCGCTGCGCATGCGCTGGGCGCGTCGTCTTGAAGGCACGGTGAAGCATCTTCCGGTTTGCGGCGGCGGAAGACTCTACACGCACACGGCGGAGGGGCAGATCATCGCGGTGGAACAGGACACCGGCCGCCTGCTGTGGCGGCGCTGGTGGCCGGAGGTGTATTTGAGTTTCACCTCGCCGCTCTACATCGACGGCAAGCTGCTCATTCCGCAGGCGGGCATGAAGAAGTCGTTTGTGCGCTGTCTCGATGCCGCCACGGGCAACCTGCTGTGGGAAGCACCCTTCACCGGCAGCCCAAGCTGGAGCCGACAGTTCCCGCCGGTGGTCGCGGGCAAGATCGCCATCTATGCGAGTGGCAGCGGCGATTATGCACCGCAGGGCAGCGAGAAGCCCTACACCTTCGGCGGTGAGCCGGTGAAACCTGCGGACGGCAGCGAGGTGATGAGCTTCATCTACTCGAACGACAATCCGTATTACCCCAAGAACCATCACCCGCGCGTGTGGGCCTGGGATTTGGAAACGGGTAAGGTCGTGTGGGAGAAGGATTTCTTTGATCAAGGCCGTGGCGGCAACGACTGCGGCATCTGCATTCTCGACGGTAAGCTCTACTACAGCGTCTTCTTCGGCTACGACGCCGATCAGCGTGCCCGGCGCGGCCTTCCCGTGAAAAACAACGGCCTCACTTGCTGCATCGATCCGAAAAGCGGGAACATCCTCTGGCAGACCAACGACTACTACGTCACCGCCAAATGCACGCTCAGCGCCCGCGATGGCAAGCTCTACATCGGCGGCTTCAATCGCGCCCAGCAGGGCACGGATGACCGCTTCGTCTGGTGCCTGGATGCGAACACCGGCAAGCTCGTGTGGAAATCCGACGCCGTGACCTCCGCGCTCAATGTCGTCAGCGTGGGCGAACGTTTCATGTTCTCCAACGCCCTGCGTGGCAAAGGCAACATCTTCGACCGCGAGACCGGCAAGGTGACCTTCAGCATCCTCACCAACTACGCGTGCTGCCGCTTCACCATGAGCGAGCCGTATGTGCTCGGCGCGAACATGGACATGATCGACCTCAGCCAGGATGGCAAACTTGTCTCCACCGGTCCCGCGATTGATTCACGCGAGTGCTTAGGCGCTGTGGTGAGCAACGGCCGCATCTTCTACACCTCGCAGGCCAGCGGCTTCGTCGTGTCGCAGACCTACGGACCGGATTCGAAGGATCTGCCGCCTGCGTGGGAAGTGCGCGAAGCAAAGTAGCCATCTCGCTCCGCCGAGATGAGCTCAACGCTACCGCTGACTCGAATCGAGATCGCTGTTCGGCCCGGGTTCGAATGGGCCAAGCGCTCTGCTCATCCGCGTCCAGTTCCCACTGACGCTCGGAGACATGGAGCACATAGTTCGGCAGATACGTCGGCAAGGAGTGCGTTCAAGCAGCGATCAGCAGGGAGAAACAGACGTCATGCCATCCATCGCCGCCTAACCCAGCAATGCCGTGATCTCCTGCTGCGCCTTCAGTTCGCTCATCCACTCCACCGGCAGCTCGGAAACTCCAAACCGCGCTCCATAAATCATTCCCAAAATCGTTCCACGCGCCGCGCTGTCCCCGCCAGCGCTCGCATTCGCGATCAAACCCGCCACCGCATCTTCAGGATGACGGAATAGCAGATGGCACACCGCCGGAAAGCCCTTGCCAATGTCACAAGACAGGCCGTGACGCATCAACGCCTCCACATCACTGGCCCTTGAAGCACTCGATTCACGGCCCGCCGCGACCCACTTCACGTGACTTGAGGCCGCTTCATTCAACGCCGCCGGAATTTCCGCGCCACGCTGAACCGCCAGCACCACACGCACAAAAAACTCTGCCGCATCGACCACCGCAGGGTCACCATGCGTGAAACCCGTCACCGCACGCGCTGCGGCCACCAGCGCCGCATCATTTTCCCACGTCAGCAGAAACAACGGCGCGATGCGTCCCGCGCCTGCGAGATCATGCGAACTCGATGCAGCCTTCTCTGCTGGCATCCCAGCCTGCAAATTCGCCAGCGTCGCCTTCGTGGCACCATCGCGATACGAAATCGTCTCAGGAGCCTCCCAATACGCCCGCCAGTCGGCAGCAAAATGCGTCAGATCGAATTTCCCGGCCTTCTGGATTGAACGCAGCAACACCAGGGTCTGATCGCCATAGTGCGTGAAGTCCCCTGCTGCTTTCCCTGGGTGATACGATGTCAACGGTGCATGAAAGCGATCGACCCTGCCCAATTTAGCGGCAATCTCCTCCTGATCATACATCCAGTGCGGTCCAAGAGTGAGGGCGTCGCCAATAAGCGAGGTGAAAACGATGTCTGAAGGTGAGGGCATGCCCTCATCACTAGCAGACGCCTCGATTTACGCTAGCAGTGCCTTCACCACCTCACCACTCACGTCTGTGAGGCGATAATCTCGTCCCGTGAAGCGATAGGTGAGCTGTTCGTGATCCAAGCCGAGCTGATGCAGCATCGTCGCATGCAGATCCGGCACGGAGACTTTGTTCTCGACGGCGCTGTAGCCAAACTCATCCGTCGCTCCGTAAATCTGACCTCCTTTGATGCCGCCACCGGCCATCCACATGGTGAAGCCTTTGGGATGATGATCACGGCCCTTGCCGTTCTCGGCCACGGGTGAGCGGCCAAATTCGCCACCCCACACGACGAGCGTGCTGTCCAGCATGCCGCTGATCTTCAAATCGTCGAGCAAAGCCGCAATCGGCCCGTCCGTCTCCGCACAGTGCAGATCGTGATTCTTTTTCAGATCATCATGCGCGTCCCAAGCCTTCGGGCCTTCATTACCGCCACTGTACACCTGCACAAAACGCACGCCGCGTTCGACGAGGCGGCGCGCCAGCAGGCAGTTCTTGCCAAAGTGCGCGGTGACCTTGTGATCGAGGCCGTACATCTTCCGCACGCTCTCCGGCTCACGGCTGAGGTCCGTGCATTCGCTGGCGCTCATCTGCATGCGATAAGCCAACTCGTAGGTATTGATGCGGGCGGCGAGCTGCGTCTCCGCAGGATTCGCGGCGGCGAATTCCGTATTCCATTGCTTCAGCAGATCCAGCCGCGCCCGTTGCTGGCTTTGCGACACGTTCTGGGGCGGCTTCAGATAGGCGATCGGCTCGCCGCTGCTGCGGAAGGGCACGCCTTGATACGAGGCGGGCATGAAGCCGTTCGACCAGTTGAGAGCTCCGTTCACCGGCGCTCCTTGATGATCCAGCAGCACGACAAACGCGGGCAAGTTTTCGCTCTCAGAGCCGAGGCCATACGTCACCCACGAACCCATGCACGGCCTGCCGGGCAGGATGAAGCCCGTGTTCATCTGGAAGATCGCGGGGCCGTGATTGTTGCTCTCCGCGTGCATGCTGCGGATCACGCACAGGTCATCAGCATGCCGTGCGAGATTCGGAAAAGTCTCCGCCATGTCGATGCCGGACTGCCCGTGCTGCGCAAAGCGGTAATAGCTCTTCATGGCGACGTTTTTCGTCTTCCGCCCCATGAACGCGTCCTCCGGCTTCCACACCGGGATGGCCTTACCGTGCCATTTCTCCAGCGCCGGCTTCGGATCCAGTAAATCCACATGCGACGGCCCGCCATACATGAACAGGAAGATCACCGACTTCGCCTTCGGCGCGAAATGCGGGGCGCGCGGCGCCAGCGGATTGGTCGATGACAACACGCCATCGGCACCGAGCAGCGACTGCAACGCCAGCGAGCCGAAACCGGCTCCGGCTTGCTGCAAAATCTGGCGACGTGTGTGAAAGGGCATGAGTGGCATCAAACAACGCCTCAATCGAAGCATCCTTGCCGACGAGAAGCCAGAGCTATCGTCGTGCACATGTCACAACGCGAACAACGGCGAGGACTCGTGGGGCCTCGCGGCGGCGGCTTGAAAGGCCTCCGTGTGCTCGACATCACTGGCAAACCCGAGCGGCAGCGCTGCCGCCTCTTCCTTTCGATGATGGAGAAGCTGAACGTGCAGCTAAAAATGTTTGGCGACGCCAAAAGCCTGCTCGAAGAGGTCTGATCATGATGTCATCACCCAGGAGTCTTGTTTTTCTCGCTGCTCTCTTTGCCACAGTTGCTGCACGCGCCGCCGTCGTTCGCGCCGAGATCACGGACCGGTCGGATGTCGGCAAAACAGGTTATGAGCAACTCATCGGCAAGCTGCACTTCGAGATCCATCCGAAGCAGCCGCAGAATGCGATCATCGCCGATGTCGATCTCGCGCCAGTGAATGCGGCGGGCAAAGTGAGCTTCACGGCCGATTTAAGGCTGTGGAAGCCGAAGGACGACACGCGAAGCAATGGCGCGGCGTGGGTGGAGATTCCGAATCGCGGTGGGAAGGCGAGCTTGAGCGAGTGGGTGATGAAAGCGGGCTTCACGCTCGTGAATGTCGGCTGGGAGTTTGATGTGGCGGCGGATAAACTGCGTCTGCAAGTGCCACGGGCACAAAACAAAGATGGCAGCCCGATTCGCGGTGTGGTGAGCGCTGTCTTCACGCCGGACAAAAAGCTCGATGAGCAACCAATCACCGATTTGACCGATTATCCGCCGGTGGACATCACCGGAGCTGAAAGCTGTCTCATCGTACGAGATCGCGCAGCCTACCCGGAAGGCCAGAAAGTGCCGCGAACGCAGTGGAGCCTCGAAAAAGGCCGCCTTCGACTCAAAGGCGGCTTTGAGCCCGGAAAGACCTACGAGGTGTTTTATCTCGCCGAAGCGCCGCCCGTCGCAGGACTTGGCTACGCGGCGATTCGTGATGCGGCGGCGTGGTTGAAGCACGATCCCGCCTCGCCCGCGAAGGTGAAGCACGCTTACGCCTTCGGCGCGTCGCAGTGTGGCCGCTTCTTGCGCGACTTCGTCTATCTCGGCTTCAACACTGACGAACAAGATCGCATGGCCCTCGATGGCATCCTGTCACACGTCGCTGGTGCGGGCCGACTCGTGTTGAACCAGCGCTGGTCCACACCACGAGCCATTTCCGGTTACTACACAGCCTCGTATCCCTTCGCCGACACAGCTCAGAAAGACTCGGTGAGTGGACAAAGCGAAGGCATCCTCGCCAATCTACGCGTGAAGCATGCACCGAAGATCTTTGACACCAACATGGCCGCCGAATACTGGGGCGCGGGGCGTGTCGGAGCACTGACGCACACCACACCCGATGGCAAACAAGACATCGCGCTGCCGGAGAATGTGCGCTCGTATTTCTTCGCCAGCACCTCGCATGGTCCAGCGTCCTTCCCACCGACCTCGCAGGTGAAAGGCGCACCCTTGGCGAACCCAGTAAATACCAGTCCCGCCATCCTCGCGCTGCGTTTGGCCATGCATCGCTGGGTCAGCGAAGGCACCGCACCACCGCCGAGCGTGCACCCGATGCTCCGCGACGGCACGCTGGTGCCGATCAACGACGTGCGCTGGCCCCAAGTGCCCGGTTTGGCTGCTCCGAATGCGGTGAAGGCCGGAGGTCGCGTGCGCAATCCGCAACTCCCCGACGGCGCAGGCGAGGGCACCGAGCTGCCACTGCTCGTGCCGCAATGCGATGCCGATGGCAATGACCTCGGCGGCATTCGCGTGCCGGATGTCGCCGTGCCACTCGGCACCGGCACAGGCTGGGTGTTTCGTCCGGCGGAGTTCGGCTCACCGCACGAGTTTTACCTCCTGCGCGGCGCCTGGGTGCCCTTTGCGAAAACCAAGGCCGAGCGCGAAGCTGTGCATGATCCACGCCCGTCCCTCGAAGAACGCTACGTCAACAAAACCGCCTACCTCGACCAAGTAAAAGCCGCCGTGCAAAAGCTCATCGAGCAGCGTTTCCTCACCACCACCGACCTCAAACCGCAGCTCAAGCAAGCCAGCGAGCGCTGGGACTGGGTGATGCAACAAACCAAGCCCTAAACAACTCTCATGACACGCTTCCTCATTCTCCTCATCGCCGGCTTCGTCAGCCAATCCTTCGCTCAAACCAGCTTCAAGAAAGTCCTCTTTCTCGGCAACAGCATCACCAAACACGGCCCCAAAGCCGACATCGACTGGAGCGGCAACTGGGGCATGGCGGCGAGTGCGGCGGCAAAGGACTACGTGCATGTCTTCACAACATCGCTCACGCAGATGCAAGGCTCCGCGCCGACGATCCTCGTCAAAAACATCGCCGACTTCGAGCGTGCCCACCAGGCTTACGACTTCGCCACGAAGCTCAAGGAAGCCATCGACTTCCAGGCGGACCTCATCGTGCTCGCCATCAGTGAAAACGTGCCCGCTTTGAAGACCCCGGAAGCAAAGACGCAGTTCCAGGCTGATGTGACAGCGCTTTTAAAGTCCATCCAAGGCAACCACCGGCCGGCGATCCTCGTGCGCAGTTGCTTCTGGGCCGATGCGGCTAAGGACGGAGCTCTGCGAGGTGCTTGTGATGCCGTGAGCGGCGTTTATGTGGACATCAGTGCCCTTGGCAAAGACAAGAAGAGCTTCGGCCGCTCGGAGCGCCCCTTCAAACACGCCGGAGTCGCCAATCATCCAGGCGATGCCGGCATGGCAGCTATCGCGGCGGCGCTGATGAAGGCTTTGGAGAAGTAGTCCGAGTGGACCCGGCGTTTGAGACAGGAAGAAAAGGTCTCCGTAAATCGTTTGGTGCCTCTCCACCATGCTGCGCTTCATCCTTCCTCTGCTGATTGTCACAACCACGTTCGCCCAAACTGCTGACCCGACCCCGCTCGTCGAAAAGACTCTCATCGCCGTCGGCGGGAAGGACAAACTGCTCAAAAACTTCCGCATCAAAGAAGTTTTCCATTTCGGCAACGCACCGCAGCCTGCTGAGGGCAAAAAGCGGTCCACGCGCGAGTCCATCCTCTCGCAGCCAGACAAATGGTGGATCAACAAGAAGGAACGCGGAACCGAACCTGCCAAAGATGACGTGCGCGCCTGGTCGCTCGACCTGCTCGTCGATGAAAAGTCGAAAATCGAGGTCATCCCTGACCTCACCGACGAAGGCAAAACCTGCTTCGGCCTGCAAGTCAGCGGCAGTATCGATCCCGCCATGAAGTTCTACTTCGCCAAGGAAACCAACCTCCTGCACCGCCTCGACTGGCGTGGTGACTTCTACCGCTTCGCTGACTGGAAAGAGCACGACGGCCTGAAATACGCCAGCAAGACGATCATCTTCAAGCTCAAGGATTCCAAGCCATGGTTCTTCCACGAAGTCACTGAACTCGAACGCCTCGCCCAACTGCCTGAAGGCCTCGCGAAGCCATGAGAACGCTGCTGTTCCTGCTCCTGGGCAGTTTAGCCGCCGCGGATGTAATCATCGTACGTGATGGAGTTTCCTTACGCACCGCTTTGCGCGGTCTCAAACCCGACACCACGCTCAAAATCGCTCCTGGCGACTATCCCGGCGGTCATCATGTCAGCGGCGTCGAAAAGCTCACCGTTGCAGCGCTGGATCCGGAAAACCCACCGCACTTCAGAGGCGGAGCCAACGCGTGGCATTTCTCGCGCTGCAACGACCTCACGCTGCGGAATCTGCGGATCAGCGGGCAGACGGGCAACGGCCTCAATCTCGACGATGGCGGTGATTTGGCCAATCCCACCACCGGCAGCACCATTGAACATGTCGAGATCAGCGACATCGGCCCCAAGGGCAATCATGACGGCATCAAGTGCTCCGGTCTCGACAAACTGACGATCCGCGATTGCACGATCACCGGCTGGGGCGGCCAAGCCATCGACTTCGTCGGCTGTCATCACTCGCTCATCACCGGCTGCCGTTTCATCGGCAAAGAAGGCTTCACCGCCAGTGCGGGCATCCAACTCAAAGGCGGCTCCGGCGATGTCATCGTCGAAAAATGCCATTTCACAAACGCGGGGGAGCGTCCCATCAATGTCGGCGGCTCCACGGGTCTGGCCTTTTTCCGTCCACAGGGGGCCATGCAAGAAGCCAGCAGCATCGTGGTGACCAACAACCTCATTGAGGGCGGCCTGTGTGCTGCAGCTTTTGTGGGTGTCGAAGGAGCTGAGTTCACCAACAACACCGTTTTGTTTCCGGAAAAATGGATATTCCGAATTCTTCAAGAAACCAAAGGCACAGGATTCAGGCCTTGCAGCTATGTTCTCATCAAAGGCAACATGGTCACCTTCCGTCGCTCCCAGGTTCAAATCGACATCAACATCGGTGACGGCACCGCGCCAGAAACCTTCCGCTTCGAGAACAACCGCTGGTTTGCCGAGGACAAGCCGCAAGCGTCGAAACCAAGGCTGCCCGTCGAGGAAAAAGACGGAGTTGATGGTGTTGATCCTCGGTGAGCGATTTGGAGGCAAAAGATCGACTCTTGGCCCGTATGGTCTGCCCTCCATGAAGGCGTTGCTCTCAGCTCTGTTCCTGCTCACGACACACGCATTCAGCGT
>Ga0315908_10001775_pt1 | contig 16074 bp, 11 predicted proteins | sample LakEriMetagenome_12_FD_203520 | JGI IMG/M metagenome (GOLD analysis project Ga0315908, IMG submission 203520) | Freshwater fungal communities from buoy surface, Lake Erie, Ohio, United States - Buoy 4 MA124 | ecosystem: Environmental > Aquatic > Freshwater > Lake > Lake biofilm | place: USA... | reverse complement strand
TCAATTTGATCGAGAAAAAGAACTTTTCTCAGATATTTCACTACTTGATGCCGACAAGAATTCTAATCGCCCAAGCACCAAAAATAAATCTAAATTAATATCAGAGGTTTTTAAGGAATCTTCAAAGAAATTTTCGTGTGGTTTAGCTTTGACAATCGAAGATCATTTTAATCTGCTTGAAATGAGCTATGCTGTGCGCAACAATATTTTTCATGGAAATAAAAAGGCTACAAAAATGAAAGAAAATGGTCATCGAAAACGCTTATTTCATTATGGAAATATTATCCTTGCTACCAATGAAACCTTTTTCGAATTGTTAAGAAATTCATTTAGTTATTGTCGGGTACAAAATTATGAAGTTGTTGATAACCAGTAAGATGGTTCACAGATTATTGTTTTATTAATTTATTTGGTGGAACTTTTTTGGATTGTCTAGTATCCTTTCGGATAAACATTAAATAATTAAACTATTTGTACATTACATAGTATATATCCATTTAATTCCTTAAAATTGTCTCGTTTTCAAATGTTTATAATGTTTTAGTATGGAGTGGAAGTTTGCGCAGCTTAGCGATCTTATGGATCGGGTAGGTTTTAAAGACAATGACATTGAAAAATTTGGGCTGGATCCGGCAAAATCCATTGTGCGGGAAGCCATACAAAATTCGTGTGACGCCCTCGATATTGATAATGGCAAAACGCAAGTTAAAGTTGTGATCAAAAAAGGAAAAGTAGACAAAGATCTACTTCCTAACTTTGCGGAAATAGAGAGTCATTTAAGAAATTGTATTGTATTAACGACCGACCCTTCTGAGATCCAAGAGATTGAGAGACATCTCAAAGCTATCGAAGCTGATGAATATTCTTACCTCGAAATCTCGGATTACAATACCATGGGAATGGGGAAAACTCCTTTTGAAAGTTTGACCCAAGGGATTTTTAAGTCGACAAAGTTCAATACGGGATCACAAGGTAGTAAGGGGGTTGGAAAGGCTGCCTATTATGCCAGTTCCTATTTGAGGACCATGCTCATTTCCACCCTGAATGATGAGGGAAATCGTTTTAGAGGTGTCGCAAAAATCTCCTCGCATCTTTCTTTGGATGTTCCTGCTGAAAAATTGAATTACAAGGGGTTTTATGGTGGAGTGGATCTTGTCGATAACAACGATATCCCGGGGCTATTTCAACGCACTGAATTGGGGACCTCCATTTTTGTGATGGGCTTATGGCCTTCGCCAGGTCTCGATGAAGAAATCATTTGCGAAGTACTGCGTAATTATTGGTTCGCCATTTACAAGGAACAACTCGTTGTGAGCGTAAACGATATAGAGATCAATGCAACGAACATTGAGCAATATGTAGCTCAATATTTTACAGATTACAAAGATTACAAAACCGGAGACAAACAAAATCCAAGGCCCTATTTGGAAACGGTCAAGAATGGCAAAGAATACAAAAAGACAATCGCAAATATCGGAGAGTGCTCTCTGTGGCTTTCAAAAAATGATGCCTTTAACCTTGGTGCTGTTGCTCGATTCAGAAAGACCAAAATGTTGATTTACAAAGAGAACGATCTCGATGTTGGCTTTGCGGGTGTTTTTCTTTGCGATAACAATGATGGGAATGTTTTTTTAAAGGAAATTGAAAACGACGCCCACGACATTTGGAGTGAGAAGATAAACAAGAACAAGAAAGATGAGGCGAGGGTAACCTTGAGCGAGATCAAAGAGTTTATTCGAGAAAGCTATGTGGATTATTCTGGCATGTCTGGCAAATCATCCTTTACAGTCGATGCCATAGATTCCTTATTTAACTTTTCTGGTGGTGGGCGGAAAACCAAACGCAAAACCGCCCCAAAACCAGATACTGACACTGATACAGATCCTGGGACAGGAAATACTGGTGGTGATCCCGATGGAACTAGCGATCCGCAAACAAGGGTCCGACGCATTGATTCTGCGAAGTTTAGAGCACATGTTGATCCAGCCGACAATAGTATTTACTATAGCTTACACATAATCGGAACGTCAAATTCTGGCGTACAGCGTTTTAGAATACACATTGGCACTGATTCAAGCAAGGAGGCGATCAACATCATCAGTTCCTCCGATGGGCAGCTCAATGACAGTGTTCTTACATTAGACATTTCTAAAATAAAGGTGGTTGATAGAATTGTGTTGGATTCTACTTTTTTAGTCGCACCATATCTCGTTTCCATCATTGATTAGGTTATGAAACAAACTACGAACTTCCCATACGATGTAAAGGTTACAGCTCAAAAAAATCAAGCTGAACCAATAGAACTTGATCCTACTGCGGACTCATTTAGGTATGAATATTCAGTTCCTGCCTACATTACAAACGATCCACTCATTTCGCCTTTAAACGATAAACTGGATTTGGTGGCTGAGATCAATTGTTCTGCGACAATGACGCGTCTCATGTGCAAGGGGGCTCACATCGGTAAGATAGAATTTGAAATCCCAATGGCTACCGTTGAAGACTCTTTTTCAATTGACCTGATGTTACTGCTCAAAGAAAATGCTCAGTGGGATGGTATGACGTTGAAAAAGGGAATGCCACTTGCCCATTTGGGTTCCTTTAAGGTATATTTGGACGAGGGTGCTCAAAGCTTATTTTCGTTCATGCCACACGATAAGGATGAGGTGGAATATTCTTTTTCAGACCACCAAATTCATGTCAATATTCCACAGGAACAATTTGATTGGCTCTTGCAGCGACAGAATCATCCCATGGTTAAAGGGATCTTAAGTGCACAATTTGCACAAATTGCACTTTTAGAGGCCTGCCAGCATTTGGGGGCTAAAAAAAATGATCATATGTTGTGGTTCAGGGCATTGACGAAAAAATGGTTGGATTTTTCAAATGGCGGTGGAGATATTCAACCTTCGGATTTTGGTCCATTTGTGAACCATATACTTGAAAAACCAAGTGTGTCCTTGATTAAAGTTGTTATTCAAAATATTGAAAGAGAATGAGTAAAGTTATTTCAGTCCCCAGTTTAACTGCTTTACGCGCACGATTTAGTGAGGTATTGAGTGCCGATTTACTTCGTGCTACCTTTAGCGCTGACACGTTTGATTTTCAGGGTGTCGAATTGTTGGATGCCCCAGAATTCCCCGAATTCTCTGATGCATTTATAGAAGATTTCTATACGGCATTTGATGCTAATCCAAGAGATGAATTTGAATTGGCTAGGCTCATTTATGAAGAGATTCGCATCACTAGGCAACAGGCCTCAAACAATTTATTTTGGGTGTATATCAATTTGAATTATTTCTTTAAATACATCAAATCACGATGGATCAAACAGTTTGAAATGGATCCAGATGATGTAAATGTGAAAGAGATTGATCGCTACTTTTTGGCTTTGGAGTCCTCTCAAAACTCATTGATGAAGTCCCCGATTGCTGGCTTGTGGTGGGCCATTGAGCTGACGATCGATGAATCACTTGAGGAGGATAAATACAAATACTCCAGATTGTTTCTTTCAGAAAGAAACCTACGCGATAAGAATTTAGGTACATATCAATTCATTCGAACGAAGGGTATTTTCCAAGCCTTGTTGGATTTTTATGACGCAAATAAAGATGGTGAATGGGATGGTGACCGAATCGGTTCGGAGGCTATTGCGCAACAAATGAGTAAAATGTTAAATCAGATTGGTGGTTTGACGCTGCTTAGTTATTTGACAAAAGAAGAGATCCTTGAGTTGTTGAATGCAAACCTGAACATCATTTTACAGCGTGCGAATGCGACCAAGGTTGCGAAAACAACATCTCGCAAGAAAATTCAGGCCGAAAGAAATCCTGAGAATATTGATGCGAACGAAGGTGATGTATCGGACGGTGAAGAATTAGTCGAAGCGGATGGTGAAGTCGAAGATGATGGCGTTGGCAATCAAACAGTAGAAGATCAATTTACACCCTATTACTTTCAATTGAACGACTCAACAGGCGATTACAAAATCGGTGAGCATGTTGATGTTAACTACATGCACAATGTTCAGATTGATACTACAAATCCAGATTGCTTTTTGATTCATTTTTATGAGGAAGGAAAAATTAAAAAATCGAATCTTAGTAACATAAGCGAAAAGATTCAGAGAGGTTGTGTTGTTAAAAACAAAGTGTTTCAAAACGGAAAAAGCAATGTCTTGACCCTACACTCTGTTGCCTCTGTGCATGAACCAGTTCTTTTTGGAATTTCGTTTATGCTCAATGGTAAGCGCTTCGTTAAACTAATGGATGCTCAAGATGCTAATAATTTTAGAACAGATAATTTTGGGTTGAATCAAGAGGGGAAGAAAATTCTGTATGTAGAGGGCTACAGTGATTTGATTTACAAGATTATTCCAGTGCAGTATTCAACTTCATTAGAGCGATTAATCAGTGAACCAGGTGCTCGAGGTGCAAACATCAATTCTCCGTCCTACATAGATGAGCGAAATGTCTTGCTACAGATTTGGCCGGAATTGTTTGTTTAAATTTTTATAAAAACAATATAATACAAAGACAAGAAAGGGAAGCAAGGCATTGAAGATCCTGTTTTGTTGCAGGAATATATCATCAACATATACAAAACAATGCTACTTCGCGGGATTCGAGGAACGTATATCTATGTCTGCGATGAGGGATTGAGGGGGTATTTTAAGCGATTTATTCCCAGCAAAAAATAAAAATACCAATCAGAAAATGAATTGGTAAATTTCAATTGAAAATTGAAGTCTACATGAGCTCAAACTTAAAACTAGCCATAACTACCATCGGTGATTTATTGTTCGACAATGCTATCACTCAGGACGAGTCACAGAAGCGAATAAGCCAGGTTAATTTACAAATCCCGAATTACCAGAGACCGTATAAATGGACCGCAAAGAATGTCGTTCAATTGTTGGATGACATCATCGAAGCCAAGACAAGCAACAAAGAAGTTTATCGCGTTGGGACGTTGATACTGCATCAGGCTGAAAAAAATCAATCACTCTACAATATTGTAGACGGTCAGCAGCGGGTCATTACTTTTTCTTTGATGTTGCAAGCAATACAATCTTTGCTAAAGAATGACGAAAAGGTAACTGTTCAATTTTTGGAACAATCATTAACTGACAATCCCAATAACAATCGTAATATTCCATCCAACTACCGGACACTCGATCGTAGGCTAGGAAATATGGAAGAAAGAGAACGCGAGGCATTGTTGGAGTACATCAAAAATAACTGCGAATTGATTGTGTTAATCACGGACGATATTTCGGAAGCGTTTCAATTTTTTGATTCCCAAAATGCCCGAGGCAAGAAGCTCTATCCGCATGATTTATTGAAGGCCTACCATCTCCGTGAAATGAACCATTTGAAAACGGCGGATCTTGTCGCGTCGGTGAAAGAATGGGAAAACCTGGATCAGAAGAAATTGTCACAGTTGTTCAGCGAATACTTGTATCGCTTGAGTGAATGGATGAAAGGAAACAAGGCCTTGGAACTGAACGAACAAAACATACATCAGTTTAAGGGATTAACAAAAAAAGACTCGTTTCCCTTTGCGCAATATTACAAAGGGGCCTATGCGTATGCCGACATGGTGAATCAGTCATCGATGCCTTTTGTTTCAGGTGCTCAAGAACTTAAGCCGTTTCAATTAAATGCACCCATTGTCGCGGGAAAACCATTCTTCGACTATGCCAAGCATTACTTTGAGATCCTGAAGGACATCCAAGACAACAGCAAATATTTGGGGTATTTCATCAACGACAACACCATTGTGAAGACCCTTGATTTGCCAAAATACAAGAATGGGGTAGGAAACAGGGTGGTGCGTTTGCTGTTCGATACGTCAATCTTGCTGTACGTGGATCGCTTTTGTCCGGCTCAGCCTTCGAAATCCGATCTTCACATGCTTGATCAGTTTGTCGTTTTCGCCTTTGTTTGGTCCTATTCCTTGAGGGCACAGTATACCAATCTCGGTTGGCAGTCTGCCCAGAATTACATCATGGGCCAGAACGACAAGGTAAATGCATTCAATCTATTTAAGGTAATTACCGATTCGGATTCACCAACGAATTTGTTTAGTGTGCTGAGTGATAAATTGTCAGTGCTTCAAAATCAACACATTGAAGCCAAAATGGAAAACATAGATGAGGTAGATGAAACTGGCGTTTACCAGAACTATCTCTACTTTTTTAAGTCGAACAAATTCATAGTGAGCTAAGATGAAAACGAATCTTCCATTAAAAAATATGACCATTGATGAAATCTACAATGGTGAACAAGCGACCTATGAAGTTCCGATTTACCAGCGAAATTATGCCTGGGAAAAGGATGAGATTTCAACCTTAATTCAAGATGTGTACGATGCCTTAAATAACGGAAAGCCCACCTATTACATCGGCACCTTGGTTTCCTTCCATAAGGGAGATCAAGTATATGAAGTCATTGATGGTCAACAACGCTTAACAACGATTAATCTGGTATTGAGAGCATTGGGTTTGACCTTGAAAAATAAGTTGACCTACAGAGCACGGAAAAAATCGAACGACAGCATTGCAAGTATTCCTAAATTTCACATCGATGAAAAGGATACAGGTATTGTCAATGGATTTAATTATGCCACTGAAGCCATCGATGAAATCGTTGGGGCGGGAGTAAAAGAAAAATTCAAGCAGTATTTTCTTAATAAAGTTCAGATTATCCATTATCAAGTCCCGAAGGACATTGATCTGAATCATTACTTTGAAATCATGAATTCACGAGGAGAACAGCTCGAGAAACATGAAATCATCAAGGCGCGTTTGATTGAAAAATTAAGCGATCAAGATGACAAAGCTAAATTTCATCAGCTTTGGGAAAACTGCAGTGAAATGGGGGTGTATATTCAGCAGAAATATAACAATACAGAAATCTTTGGTCCAAGGCATTGTGAGTTTCATCTCATTTATGATTTCGATCAGTTACCTAAAATAAAGAAAGACCAGGGTTCAAAACCAATCTTTAAATTACTTCAAGAATCATGGGAAGCTGAAAAAGAAGACAAGTTAGACAAACCAGATACATTTCAGCCTGTCATAGATTTTTCAAATTTCTTATTGATTGTCTTGAAGCTCACACGAATGAAGGAGAAGGATTTTATTCCACAGGACTTTAATTTGGACGACAAAGACTTGATCAAAGAGTTTGATGATTTAAATAAACAAGGCAGATTCAATGAGGAATTTGCGAAGGTATTTGGATACAATCTTTTGAAGGCGAAATACTTCCTAGATAATTACATTGTCCATCACAGCCATGAAGAAGATGTCATCGATAGCAATCCTTGGAAACTGCAACAATGGCAATTGGAGGCTGGTAAAAAGAAGATGTATTTAAAAAATCTAGAAGGCAATGCCGATGAGCACGATCAGCTTGTTCAATTGCTCTCTATGTTTGAAGTTACCTTTACGGCTAGACAACGAAAAAACTATCTGTTTTACTGTTTGTTTTATTTATTTGGTGAATCTCAAATAGACGTTTCTAAGTATCGTATTTTCTTGCGGAAACTGGCGGACAAGGTCCTAAAAGATGTGTATTTGGCGTCTGAAAATTTGAATGAAATAAACGTCCCTAAGCCGGGTGCATTTGATTCGATGATACTCGTAAAAAATGAACGGAATGATCATGTGATAAATCTTGAATCAAAGAACAGTGAGTTCAATTTTAATGAAGTATTTGGAGACGGTACCCAAAGGTCAAAAGGTATTCCCCTGTTTGTTTTCAATTACCTCGATTTTATTCTTTGGGAGAATTATTCCGAGGAAATGAAAGGCAATCGAATCAAAGAGCGAAGTGCAGAACGAAAGGCCTTTTTTGAGCGATTAGGCTGTCAAGATTTCGGGTTAAAGATATTTGAACAATTCTATTTTTCCAGAACCAGAAAGAGTTTAGAGCACTATTTCCCACAGGCGAATGTAAAAGATACTGGTGAAACACCAAGTCATGAACAAATCAACTGTTTTGGAAACTATGCCATGATCGGCAGTGACGCGAATAGTTCGGGATCCAACTGGTCACCAATAGGAAAACGAAACCATTACCTAGATCCTTCCGGGAAAATAAGGCAGGTGAGTGTTGCCTCTTTGAAATTTATCATCATGTTGCAAAAATGCAAGGACAACGAAGGTAAAAGAGTAAATGGTCACGAGTGGACTTTTGAGGATATTCGAGAGCATCAGAAAAAGATGGTAGAAATTCTGTTGAATTGAAATAGTGAAGTTCCTTGAGTCAAATAGCCAAATACCTCCATTATTTTTCAAAACTCCGTCGAGATGCAAAGAACGGTGGAGCTCCGCACAAACCCATTTTACTGCTAGCCATCTGTCGATTGTATCAAAAAGGGTTCATCGAAAATCGATTCATTGAGATCACACCAGATTTAGTTATTGAGTTCAAAGACCTTTGGTCGAAATTGGTATTGACTGACCATCACCCTAATTTTTCGTTGCCATTCTTCCATATGCGGTCAGAACCATTCTGGAAATTGGTCTCCAAGACAGGACTAGATTTCCCAGTAACAAGTTCTAACAGTATTCGAAGTTTAAACGGGCTGAAAGAAGCCTTGCTCTATGCGGAAATTGATGAGCAATTGGATGTGCTACTGAAGGATCCTGTAAGCAATGCAGTAATCCAAGAAGAGCTTTTGGATAAGTATTTCCCTGAGACGAAAAAAGCGTTTTATACCATGACGTCCGATTTGTTTTCTGTCTTGGAATCACAAATCTTGAATGAAGAACGAACTGCATATCGTCAGCGCATTGATGAATTGAAAATCACTTTGTCAAAGGAGGAGTTTGAAGAGGAATTGTTTGTGAGGGGAGGGGTATTTAAGCGAGAAATTCCCAAGATTTATAACTATCAGTGTGCCATTTCAGGGATGCGCGTGGAATCCACGTCTAACGCACAAATGGTAGATGCCTGCCACATTGTGCCTTTCGCATTTTCAAAGGATGATACCATCACCAATGGCATTTCGCTTTCACCGAATTTACACCGTGCCTTTGATCGTGGGTTGATCACGATTTCGTCAAATTATACAGTGAGGGTTTCCAGTACAATCAAAGAAATTGATTCTCCGTATTCGTTGGGACAATTCAACGGAATGAAGGTCCGCTTGCCAGAGAATATGCAGTATCATCCAAGTGTGTCAAATTTGCAATGGCACGAGGACAGGGTGTTTAGGTAAAAGATTTATCCTCTCGTTACTTCCCCCCACAATCTTCATTACCCCCTTCAAAAGTAAAACATGAAGGTAACTATCTCAATTGCAATGCTTCTCGTCGGGATGACGGGAACTGCTCAGACTATGGACAATCCGATTTTGGTTAAGAATTTAAATGGTATTCAATCCAATGTTTGGTATAGAAATGAAGAACGTCCGAATGTGATTTTTTGCTGCATGACAGATGTGCCTGCAACAAAGGAGTACGTCGAACAGTTGGTGATTCAGTTCAGGGGTAGTTTTGTTGATCCGATTTACTATGATGGAACGGACAAGTCAAGAAGGATTCAATGGGAGTTGACAGACACCAAAGTGTTAAAACTCTCCCTCAATGATGTGGCATCACTTATTATGATTGAAGAATTTTCAAACGAACAATAATCTCAAACCAATGAAACGAACAATCTCACTCGCAATGTTTCTCATCGGAATGATAGGGACCGCACAAACAATCGACAAACCAATCATCATAAGTCCGGATGAATCACCGAAGAACAAAGTTTGGTACCGTTACGATGATGACTCGACCATCACTTATTTCTCCAATACGAATCGAACACAGGCAATTGCCTATGCCAAAGTATTAGTAGCGGAGTTCATGGGTGAACTGGATAAGCCTGATAGTGAATCAAAAGAGGATGGCATGGAAATATACGAGTGGGTAATTTCCGACACCAAAGTGTTGCAGTTGGTCTTGAGAGTAGAGCGGTCGTTGATTGTGATCATTGAGTTAACTGAAAAAATAGAATGATTCAAGCATGTTATATGAATTACTGTTTCGTTTTAAATTTCGTATTCGCGTTTGTTGAATAAGGCCTTATGCTTATAAAAATCGCTTATTCGAAAACGCTTTCCCTGAACCAGATTTGAGGTATTTCTCAAATGCGAATGCTTTGTGTTTTTCAGAAAACGCAATATAGGTGATCAAATTTATAGGCAGTCGTGTTGAGGTATAGTACACTTGCTTTTTGTTATGTCTCTTAAGTCTTTCCTCAATGTTTTGGGTGCAACCAGTGTAGGTTGTGCCATCGGCACATTTTAATAGGTAAACGAATTGCATGTTACATTAGGTTAGTGGTTTCAGTATTAATTTACGAAAAAAATATAGAAAGTTCTTCTTCGCCTCTTAGGCTTCGAAGAACAAGGTTAATTTGCGTTTTTTAAACTTCGAAGAACAAGGTTCATTTTGATTTTTACATGTGGTGGACCGAGTCCACCGAAGCCCTGGGAAGCTAGTAATAAACAAAAAGCCCTGCTTCGCCTTTGAGGGCTTCGCAGGGCGTAGGTGGACTTAACGGAGCTATTTTCGAACCGCTTTGTGGAGGGTTTGGATGTTCTCGATGGGATTAATCGTAAAATTTGATTGTGCTGATATGGTTTTTTCGTTTCGGATCTAATAGCCTTATAATGTGTTGTTTGGATTTTGATTAATTTAACCCTCAAAGATTTCAAATTGAAACTAACGCACCATTATGAGTCAATATTTCTGTCATAATTTAACATGCGCGATTGCTATTTCCAAGACACCTATTTCAGTAGCAATGAATTGTCCCGTATGTCAAACTCCTCTTGTTGAATATACGGAAACGCTATCTGAAGCCGATGAGAAACTAGTAGCATCCTTGCCTTATGTCATTGCTTATCCATTGAAGCGCACCTTGCTAGAAAAGCATGAATGGACAAAAATCAACTTTCTGAAAGACACATTTCTCAATTATTTAAAGTATATCGGATTAATAACAGCTTCAGAGTTCTTCAATAGCCCACTAAAGGATAAGAAAATGGTTGCTTTATTTCAGCAAGCGTTGTCTGAGCCGTCTTTTGGATCGTGGAATCAATATATCAGAGAAACTATGTTATACCTTAAGGGAAATAATCATTCGTTTTTCTGTGAGGATTTGGTGAGTTACTATGATTTGGTGGAGACTGGAAAGAAAAGGAAATTGTACAAAGGAGAGATTCAAATTATCGATAGAAATGGTGATGTACTAATAAAAAAGCAAGAGGCGACTGCAATCGGGATGCTTATTAATTTCAGAAATCGCTATCTCGGTCATGGTCTAACACTGGATGAAAGCAATGCAATAAATCTTTGGGAAACATATTACCCCATTTTCCGGGAACTACTTAAAAGAATGGATTTTTCCGAACGATACCCAATGTATAAGTGTGAACATGGGGAAACTTATTTATTAAAATCCTCAGAAATTAGTTTGGTAGAAAGAGCTAGCCAATCATCTGCTCGTGTGTGGATCGAAAACCATGAAGGCAACTCTATGAACATATTGCCATTTTTTGTTGTGCCTGGAGAAGTTTCGATTGGTAAGAAGGATAAAGAGCAATTGTTAACTTATGAATCATACACAGGTAAATCGATTAAATTTTTTAGTCCTGAAGGGACAGAAAAGCAAACTTCCGGTAAAATTCTTGATAAGCTTAATTTACTTCTTCGTGAAAAGCAAAAGGAAAACCCTTATTCCCCGAGTGAATTTAACAAAGAACTTTTTTTAGCGCGGGTTTGTGAAGAGAATAAACTAATTATTGACTCTTTAATCTCGGAAAAGAAATATATCCCAGGTGTATATGTTCATCGTGATGAAATCGAAATCAAACTTCGCGAATGGGTAGGCGCTAGAGCAAGTATTTTTTTTATAGCTGCTGAGGCTGGAAGTGGTAAAACAAACTTACTTGTCGAAATGCATCGACAATACGAAGAACGAGGGTTGTCGAATCTTTTTATTCGAGCTTCTCGAATGGAGAAAGCATCATTATACGAACAATTTGCTTATTTGCTCAATGTTCAGGGAGGAGATGATTTAGTTAATTATCCATGCCTTGCAGGAACCCAGGGTGCTCCGACGATAGTTCTCATTGATGGAATTAATGAGGCATCAAAGGCAGAAACATTGTGGAAAGAAATTCTAAACTTGAGCAAGATGTATCAACCTGGTAGTTTGAAATTTATTGTTACATGTCGTGTGAATACGAAAGGGGATATTGAACGTTATGAACTGTTTGAAAATGAAATTGATTGTTTGTATGGTGATTGGAAAGACGGTGAAGAAGGCCTAGGTGCTTATGTTCATTGGCTAACCCCGCTAAATATGACTGAAATGAAGGGTGCTTGGGAAATGTACACTCGTAAAAATAAAAATAAGTTTAAACCACTTTTTACTTTTAATGATTTAGCGTTGTTTGATAGAGCATTATACAATACTATCAGCAATCCATTGGTGTTGCGCTTATTCTTAGAGACTTACCACGGCAAGGCACTGCCCCAAAAAAAAGCTAAGCACTTAAATGTTTGGGAAGATTGGCTGAATACCTTTTCCGAGGAAGAATTGACATTTTTAAACCTTCTTTCATCTGAAGTTTGGATGAAGGGTGAGAATGAATTGTTATTGGATGACCTACTGCATAACGACTCACTTAAACCATACTTGACATCCGATTTAATTAATTCACCATACCTTCGATTAAAAAATAATGGTTGGATTAGTCGTTATTTCAAAGATTTTAATTCATACGTTTCTTTTACCGTTGAAGGTGCTTTATTTCATCTTTTAGGTCTAAAATTAAATCAGCTCAAAAATACCTTAACTCTGAGTGATATTATGGTGATGGTAGAGGGTGGAGGCAAATTCAAAAACACTATAATTGAAGTCTTTTTAAGCCAAAAGGCTCTAGAAGGTAGTCTTGATTTTGTAATTGAGTTAATAGATCAAGGTGAAAGGTACCTTGATGTATGCATCCATCCATTATTGATTTTTATGAAAATACATGGAAGTCGTAAAACTCTAGAGTTGCTATTACAGATCGAGAGTGACAATGATTGGAAATTACTTTTTAAGTTGGATGCAACCTTAGAAAAATTAGAACTGCACGAAATGAAAAATGAGTTTCATAAGGTTCAGATGACATTTAACTCTTTTAATACCAAAGAAAAAATTTGGTTAGGCTTGAGAGCGATAGAAAATTTTGATAAAGAGGAAGCTCAATCACATCTTGAAATAATTGAAAATTTATCCAATTATATTAAATCTGATTCAATATTAATGGAGGTATTTGGAGATGTAAAAAAGAAAATTGGAAATTTTAATGACGCAATACTTTGTTATCAATTATGTTTAAACTCATTTGGGATCGGACAAAACGAAATAAAGCAGAAAGCTTCAGTGCAGAAAAAACTAGGTGAGATTTATTTAGAATTAGGATATTATGACGATGCATTAAATATTTTTAATGAGTGTAATGACTTAATAAAAGAAAATGCTGTTTTCGGCGAATTCGATGGAATCGTTATTGAAATCTGTTCTAATATTGGCACCGCTTGGATAGAAAAGGGAGAAGTTGACAAAGGGCAAGAGTTTTTGTTAGGCGCCCTCGATAAAGGTGTTAATATCCTAGGTTATGAACATTCAGTAATAGCCGTAATAATTAGCAATATTGGAGTGGTATTTTCGAAAAAAGACGATTTTGACAAATCAATAGAGAATTTTGAAAAAAGTCTTAAAATTCAAGAAAATATTTTTGGAGAATGGAGTTTAGAATTGTCAGTCACTTATCTGAATATTGGTAATTCAATAGCTGCCATGGGGGATCATAAGAATGCATTAAATTCAATTCAAAAAAGCCTAGAAATTAAGCTTAAATATTTAAACGAGCAACATCCGGATCTTGCTGTGACTTATTACAGTATTGCTCAGCAATGGGATGGGTTGGGTGAGCCTGATTGTGCGCTAGAATATTATTTAAAGAGCCAAGAAATTGTACTAAAGAATTTTAACTACAATTCGGAATTAAATTGTTATCTATTCAAAGCGATTGGTGGAATTTGGAAGCAGAAGGAAGAATATGACAGCGCTTTGGAGAATTTTGAAAAATGTCTTGAAATACAGATAAATATGTTTGGTGAATTATCGATTGATGTTTTTCATACATATGTTGATATTGCTTTAATAAGAACGAGTCAATGGGATCATGAAAGTGCTTTAATAGATTTTGAAAAATCTATAGATCTTGGATTGAAATTATTCGGAATAAATCATATGTTTGTTGGATATGCATATCGCGATATTGCTTACGTTTATGAATGCATGGAAGATTATGACAACGCTTTTAAAAATTATTGTTTGTATGCTGATATTTGTTCTATAGTAGATGACAGTTTCGAAAATTCCATTAATGCCGAAAGGAAAATTTACGATCTCGCAAATCATATGATATTAATAGACGAACCACACAAAGCATTGGAATATTATAGTTTTTGTTTGAATTTGAAATTAAATATTCTAGGAGATAAACATCCGGAAATCGCTGAGTTATATTTTGAAATAGGTATAGCTCAATTTGAAGCAGGTCGACAATTCCAAAATAAAAAAGACATTCATTCTGCAATCGAAAAATTTAAAAAGGGTTATTCTATTAATCGATTGGGTGGTTTTCCATATAATATTGCCTTGTGCTACGAAGAATTAGGTGAAAAGGAAAAAGCGCTGATTTTCTTTTTAGAATCTTCAGAAATTCGAAAAGAACATACAGACATGGGAATTGAAAACGAAGCAACAATTGAGGCGGTTAATAACGTGTTGCGGCTCGCGAAAGAGCTTAATAAAGAATCGGACTTACCTGAATGGATCAAAAACTTAGATCTGTGAGAATTCAAATTATTCCAAATTTAAAGGAGGAGTTAGGATACCATGATGAGTTTTTTGGGCGTGAACAAGAAATTCAAATCAATACGGCTGGTTATTTATATAGTCTTGGAGTTTATGATCATGTTTAACATTATTAATTTTGTCATTCTAATATGGAATCATTTTTATGTTTGTACTTAAGATAATCTCGATTGGTACCATGTTCCATTTGAGTTTTATAAATACAAAAAGGGTGATTATATTTTGCCCATAAAGATTCATCTATTTTTTTGAATCAGGAAGTGAATCTAAGAACACGGCAATAATTTAATTAAATGATAATTACTCTGGAGGCTATACATTCTTTAATCAATTGAAACGGCGATTTAAACTACGGTCAGGAATGCTGCTATTCTTTAAACCTAACTTATTAAATGAGGCTCAAATGGTTAAAAATGGAATAAAAAATAAATATGGATCAAATTGGTTAATTAATTAAACTCAGTGGTTACAAATTATTTGTGATAACTATAGTTATTGTTTTAAAGAACTAAAATTGTGTTGAGTTCATCAGTTATTATAGTAGAGAAAATTTTTCATGTTGAGGTTATTTACAATATTGACTTAAATAATCAAGGGCATCAATATTTCCCATATCAACTGCAATTTGCCATTCAACACATGCTTCTGTTTTTTTACCAAGTCTGTAAAAGGATCGACCTTTTAATAAATAACAATTTGTAATTTTTGGGTCCAATAAAAGTGCACTGTTTGCGTCCTCAATGCAGCCTTTATAATCATTCAAATTGAATTTTATTTCAGCTCTTGTATCTATTGCCACTGAATTAGTGTTCTCTAACTTTACTGCTTGATCTGCATAAACCAAAGCCTGTGAATATTGTTTTTGAAGGAATTTTACCCAGGCAATATTATTATAGGCCATTGAAAAATCAGGTTGTAATTTAATTGCCATTTTATAATCCTCGATTGCCTTTTCATATTGTTGAAGTTCACTTAAAACATGACCTCGAGAATAATACGCATAAGCATTTGTTGAATTCAACTCAATACATTTATTCATATCAAGTAATGCGTTTTCATTGTTTGAAATTTGACTAAATGCCCATCCACGATACAAAAAACTTTCGTAATTACTTTTATCCTTTTCAAT
>Ga0315908_10001774_pt1 | contig 16078 bp, 10 predicted proteins | sample LakEriMetagenome_12_FD_203520 | JGI IMG/M metagenome (GOLD analysis project Ga0315908, IMG submission 203520) | Freshwater fungal communities from buoy surface, Lake Erie, Ohio, United States - Buoy 4 MA124 | ecosystem: Environmental > Aquatic > Freshwater > Lake > Lake biofilm | place: USA... | reverse complement strand
ATCAGACAGTGCGCTTGTCATCTTTCCGGCTGGTCTCGTAAGCCGAAAAATCAAGGGAAAGGTGCGTGACTTGGAATGGAAGAAAACATTCATCTACTACGCCAAGAAGTTTGATCAACCAATTGTTCCAATTTACATTGATGGATCCCTATCACCGTTTTTCTATCGCCTGTCGCGCTTTCGTAAATTCCTCGGGATCAAAACAAATATTGAAATGCTCTATCTTGCGGATGAATTGTTCAAGCAACGAAATAAAACAATGGTTTTCAGGGTTGGTGACCCGATTTATATTAATCAGATAGACCCGAAAGGAGACGATCGAGAGCTTGCGCAAATGGTGCGAGGACATGTCTACGAATTAGCCTCCGACGGCGAATAAGAAAAGAAGTATGAAAGAGATCATTGAAGCAATCGATAAAGAAATCATCAAAAAGGAACTGAGCAGAGAACGCTTTGTTCGATTGACACGTAAAGGTGAAAACGAAATATACATCATCAACCACCACAACGCTCCAAATGTAATTCTCGAAATTGGTCGTTTGCGTGAAGTAACCTTTCGTGCCTCTGGAGGCGGAACGGGCGAAGAGGTAGATTTGGATGAATATGACACTTCAGCACATTGTTACCAACAACTGATTGTTTGGTCGCCCGAAGATGAAGAAATCGTAGGAGGCTATCGTTTTATTCGCTGTAAGGATGCCATGACGGAGAATGGGGAAATTCAACTGTCTACCACCCATTATTTCGATTTTTCGGAGAAGTTCATTACTGACTATTTGCCTTACACCATCGAGCTTGGAAGAAGCTGGGTACAGCCAAACTTTCAACCAACGGTGAATCCACGAAAAGGACTTTTTGCATTGGACAACATTTGGGATGGCCTCGGTGCATTGGTGATCCACAATCCTGAAATTCGCTACTTCTTTGGTAAGGTGACTATGTATCCGAATTACAATACAGCCAGCAGAGATTTTTTATTGCATTTCATGCACCACTATTTCCCGGATACAGAGCAACTCATGACTCCTTTTCACCCACTTATTCAAGAGTACGATCGCGACTATGTGGAAGGACAATTGAAAGGGCTTGACTTCAAGGATGGGTTCAAAGTGTTGAATAGCGCCGTAAAAGAAAATGGTGAATTTATTCCGCCATTGGTGAACATCTACATGAACCTTTCACCAACGATGAAAACGTTCGGAACAGCGGTGAACCCTGAGTTTGGAAATGTTGAAGAGACCGCTATTTTGGTCACAATCGACGATATTTATCCCGACAAGAAAGAGCGTCACATGCGGATGGACGCCTAAATTATTCGCAGACAGAGGTAATTTTTACAATTTTCCCCACCATGCAAATGCTTGCACCAGGAAAATCTTCATAGGTAACATAAATCTTTTTCCCTTCCACAAGATTAAGGTTGTAGGTGTTCAAGTTAATGGGCTCCAACCGCGAACCATCAGTGAGTTCAAGCACCCAACCACAGCCATCCAATCCATTAAGATTTCTCATTTTAACAGGTACTCCATGAGAACAATGTTGCTGTGCACAAGATGCAAGGACGAGAACAAGAACAAGGAAAAACAGTTTTTTCATGACTTAAATTTCTGTAACCAACTGGTGTTTTTCAATCAATTTACGCAAGTTAATCAGAGCATAGCGCATTCTTCCTAAAGCGGTATTGATTGAAATATCTTCCATTTCAGCGATGTCCTTGAAAGACATTTCTTGGTAGAGACGTTTCACCAATATATCTCGCTGCGTTTCTGGAAGGTGATCAATGAGTCCAACCATTTGTTTTTCCAATTCGTCATGTGCCAATGATTCATGTGCATTTTTCTCATCCAAGGAAAGCACACTAAAGATATTGAAATCCTCTCGACTTGAAGATGATTCAGAAATCATACGCATCTTGCTGCTTTTGCGGAAATGATCAATCACTAAGTTGTGAGAAATACGCATTGCCCAAGGCAAAAATTTACCTTCCTCATTGTAGGCACCAAGCTTCAATGTATTGATGATTTTCACAAAGGCCTCCTGAAAAATATCTTCCGCTAAATCACGGTTGCGCACTTTCATGTAAATGAATCGATACATTTTGTCTTTATGACGCAACAAAAGGACTTCAAAAGCCTTTTCATTTCCATCCATGTATGCACCTACGAGGTCACGATCGTCCAGATTGTTCAACAACATAATCTACTCTATTTAATATAACTAATTGAAATTCAGAGTAAATATTTGTCTATAGGCGTTCGTTTTTAAGAATTAACAGTTGCTAAAATAACAATTCAATTTTATAAAACCAACTTTTTCTTTCTTTTGAAGGAAACAGAAACTTCCAATGAGTGTTGTTATCTTTGAATTAAATCAAGGAAATGTCCAACCAGAAATACATTGAAGTCAAAGGTGCACGGGTTCACAACTTAAAAAATCTAAGTGTACGCATTCCTCATGGGAAAATGACGGTCATAACGGGTCTTTCTGGTTCTGGTAAGTCATCTTTAGCTTTTGACACCCTCTATGCCGAAGGACAACGGCGTTATATTGAAAGCCTTTCCTCCTATGCGCGTCAGTTCTTGGGCAAATTGAACAAGCCTGAAACCGATTACATCAAAGGAATTTCTCCAGCCATCGCCATTGAACAAAAAGTAATTTCAAGCAATCCTCGATCAACTGTTGGGACAAGCACAGAAATTTACGATTACCTAAAAATCCTATTCGCCCGCATTGGAAACACCTTCTCTCCTATTTCTGGTGATCAGGTAAAAAAGCATGTGGTTAAAGATGTGGTTGATGCCATCAATACACACACTGAGGGAACAAAGATGTTGATTTGCAGTCCAGTCCCTGGATTTTCGAAATATGGTATCGAACGTCAACTTTCAATCTTGCATCAACAAGGATTCAGTCGATTGCTATTGAAGAATGAAACGGTGCTCATCGAAGACCAAATGGCCAATGCAGATATTGATATTGATCAAGCGCTTTTGGTTATTGACCGAATTGCCTTGAATTTTTCAGATGAAGAACAAGCACGTTATGCCGATTCGATTCAGCTTGCCTTTCTTGAAGGGAATGGCGAATGTTGTCTTCGTATCGTCGATTCTGGTGAAATGCATTCATTCACCAACCGTTTTGAGTTGGATGGAATGGAATTTCAAGAACCGAGTGTTCACTTCTTTACCTTTAACAATCCTTACGGCGCTTGTAAAACTTGCGAAGGTTATGGACAAGTCATCGGTATTGATCGCAACCTCGTTTTTCCAAATAAGCAACTGAGCATTTACGAAGGTGCTATTCAACCGTGGAAAGGTGAATCCATGAGCGAGTACCTGAATGAATTAATTTACAGCGCAAAGAAATTTGATTTCCCGATCCATCGGCCAGTTCAAGAATTAAGTGCCGAGGAAATGGAACTATTGTGGACGGGTAACAAGCATTTTACTGGACTAAATGCCTTCTTCAAATTTCTTGAAAGCCAAACGTATAAAATCCAATACCGTGTGATGCTTTCGCGCTATCGCGGAAAAACAGATTGCCCAGATTGTCATGGTACGCGCTTACGCAAGGATGCCAGTTTTGTCAAAGTTGAAGGAAAATCGATTGTTGACGTAGTGCTTATGCCCATCACAGAAAGTCACGCCTTCTTTTCTTCGCTAGACCTTTCAACGCATGACACACAAGTTGCCAAACGTATCCTGCCAGAAATCACAAGTCGACTCGGATTCTTGATGGATGTAGGACTTGGCTACTTGACATTAAACAGAAGATCAAATTCCCTCTCTGGTGGTGAATCGCAACGCATCAACCTTGCGACCTCACTCGGAAGCAGTTTGGTGGGATCCATGTACATCCTGGATGAACCTTCCATCGGATTGCACCCAAAAGATACGGAACGACTAATTACAGTGTTGCATCGTTTGAGAGATGCTGGTAATACGGTAATCGTCGTAGAACACGAAGAAGAAATCATGCGTGCAGCGGATGAAATCCTCGATATTGGTCCTTTGGCTGGTGCCTACGGCGGTGAGGTTGTTTTTCAAGGTGACCATACCGCACTGATGGGCGCAACTCATAGTTTAACCGCTGAATACCTCACTGGAAAACGCGCCATTCCAATCCCTAAAAAACGACGAATTTCTAACAATCGAATCACCATTTCTGGTGCACGACAATACAACTTAAAGAATGTCACCGTTGATATTCCACTGAATAGCTTTGTGTGTATCAGTGGTGTAAGTGGTTCGGGGAAATCAACACTCATCCGAGAGATTTTATATCCTGCAATTCGCCGTCAACTGGGTGAAGGAGACAGTGAATCATCAGATTTCTCGGCTATTGGCGGTGATTTAAAGCAAATCAAGGCAGTTGAATTCGTTGATCAGAATCCAATTGGAAAATCATCGCGAAGCAATCCAATTACCTACATCAAAGCATTTGACGACATTCGCGAGTTGTATGCACGTTTACCTTTGTCAAAATCTAGAGGATATAAAGCAGGATTCTTTTCCTTTAATATTGAAGGGGGTCGCTGTGAAATGTGCGAAGGTGAAGGTGAAATTACTGTAGGAATGCAGTTCATGGCCGATGTTCACTTGCCTTGCGAAACCTGTTTGGGAAAGCGTTACAAGCAAGAAACCCTTGAAATCATCTACAATGACTTGAGCATTTCCGATTTGCTGGAGTTGGATATTCAGGCCGCCTACGAACTCTTCGAGAAAGGTACTGACAAATTAGAGCAAAAGATTGCAGATAAAATTAAGCCATTGATTGATGTCGGCTTGGGATACCTAAAGGTTGGACAATCGTCGAGTACCTTAAGTGGAGGCGAGGCGCAGCGCATTAAATTGGCATCCTTCCTTTCCAAAGGACCTGGTTCACCTGCTACCCTATTTATTTTCGATGAGCCAACGACAGGCTTGCATTTGTATGACATTGAAAAGTTGATTCTTGCCATCAATGCTTTGATTGATGCAGGACACAGCGTACTTGTCATTGAGCACAATGTGGATGTGATCAAATGTGCCGATTGGGTAATTGATTTAGGTCCGGAGGGCGGTCAAAATGGTGGACACATCCTTTTTGCTGGAACTCCGGAAGGAATTGTAGATCAGCAGGATAACGCGACGGGAAAATATTTGAGTAAGGTTTTGAAATGAAGAATGAAGAATGAAGAATTAAAAATTAAGGAAAAATCAAAATTCTCACCCCTCCGCTTCACTCACCACCAACTCCCCTTCACTTCGTGCAATAACCGCTGAAGCCAAACAGTTTCCGAGAACATTCACTGACGTACGTGCCATATCCATGAGCGCATCAACAGCGAGAATTACACTCGCACGCTCTGAGTCAAATCCTTTGATATCCATAGCAGCGATTGTTCCAGCCAAGATTACAAAAGAAGCACCGCGAACGCCTGCCACACCTTTACTTGTCAACATGAAAATCAAGCACATGGAAATCTGTTGCCCGATACTCAAATCAATGCCGCACATCTGGGCTACAAATACAGATGCCAAGGATAAATATAAGGTCGTACCATCGAGATTAAAACTGTATCCAGTCGGAATCACGAAGGCCACAATCTTCTTCGGCACACCAAATTTCTCCATGTTTTCCAACGCTTTCGGAAGTGCGGCTTCACTACTTGCTGTGGCAAAAGCCAAGGCCAATGGTTCAGTGATTGCTTGAATAAAACGTTTGATTGGAATTTTAGCAAGTAGCGCTATCGGAAGCAATACGCAGCCTACGAACACAATAAGCGCAACATAAAGCGTTCCGACGAGCTTCATAAGGTTGTACAAAATATCAACACCTGACTTTGCGACGGTACTTGCTAGCGCGCCAAATACTGCCAATGGCGCAACATACATAATGATATCCGTAAATTTGAACATCACTTCAGCCAAGCTTTCACTGAAATTTAGCATTGTTTGTTTGTGTTTTTCATGCTTGACCATTCCCAATCCAATGGCGAAAATCACAGAGAAAACAACGACTTGAAGCACTTGATTCTCCGCAATCGATTTTGCGATATTTTCGGGGAAGATCTCCACAAAGTGATCCTTGTGTTCTTTCTTTTGCTCCATCAACTCAATCGATTTGGCCTTGTCCTGTTCCCGCGCCTCTACCTTCACACCTACTCCCGCTTGAGAAACATTAATGGCCAAAAGTCCAATAAACAAAGCTAAGGTCGTGACAATCTCAAAATACAATATCGACTTCAAACCAATTCTTCCCACTTGTTTCAGATTGCTATGCCCTGCAATACCAACGATGAGCGTTGCAAAAATCAGAGGCGCAACAAGGGATTTCACCAAGCGCAAGAATATTTTTCCGAAGCGCTCTGTCTCCAAAGCAAATGCTGGAAAATCCATACCAACCTCAATTCCCAAAATCATGGATGAAAAAATCCACAATGCCAATTTCTTTCGCTTGAAGGAAATCACAAAGAGAAATGCGATGAGCGCATATCGGACTATTTTAAATCCTACGGGATCCACATTAGGCAAGGCACTTTCAATTAAGAATACCAATCCAATATTAAAGAAGGTAACGATGTACCAAAACAAGCTGTAAACATTTCGCAGTGCAATCATGCGACCAAGATACACATTTTGCTTTGGAGGAAAATACCTTAAAGGTGTTGATGAATTATTTTTTTAATCCTATTTCCTGATTTAAGAAAGTTTTTTCGTAATATTGTCTTGTCATTTAAGGGAAATATTCTTTTCTCGATTCTCAACGTATTTTTTTTGACATTATACACAATCGTATTTATTTAGCACTTCTTTATGGATAAAAAAGACCTGGAGCGTAAGAAGCTTTCCGATCTTCGTGAAATTGCAAAAACCATTGGTATTTCTGATGCTGATTCGTTAAAACGACCTGAACTTCTCTCAATGATCTTGGGCGGAGTAAGCACAGAGGAAACAACGACAGCAGCAGCAGCAGCGCCAACGCCAGAAACTCCTGCACCTAGTGAGGAAACTGTTATTCCACAAGAAAAACCGCATAGAAAGCGGATCCGTCGTGAAGAAGCGCCTCAAGCCTCTTTGTTCAGTGAAAAACCGACTCCAGTAAATGAGGAAACTCAGGAATATCCAACACAACCAGAACAAAGCCAGGAGATTTTAGCGGAAGAAAGTAATAAGGCTCCAAAGAAAGGTGGGCGTAACTTGTTGGATTTAGCGCAAAAAGGTGCCAACCAAGAAGAAGTCAATCCAGTCATTGAGTCCTCAACTGAGGAAGGAAAAATACCAGGTTCTTCTGATGTAAAAACTACTGAAAATGAACAAAATGAGCGTCGTGAACGAAATGATCGCTTGAACAACAATAGCAATAGAAATCAACAAGGAAATAATCCGAACCAACAGCATCGAAACAATCCGAATCAGCAGCAAGGAAACAATCCAAATCAAGGAAATCAACATCAACACCGTCAACCACACCACCAAAAACATGAGGAGAAATTGGAAGATGGTTATGACTTGGTAGGGATTGTTACTGCCGAAGGTGTACTTGAAGTCATTCAAGACGGATACGGATTCTTGCGTTCTTCGGATTACAACTACCTTCCTTCCCCAGATGATATCTATGTGTCTCAAAATCAAATCAAATTGTTTGGTTTGAAAACAGGAGATACCATTAAAGGAACAATACGTCCACCACGTGAAGGTGAGAAATTCTTCCCGTTGGTAAAGGTTGAATCCATCAATGGCCGTGATCCGTCATACATCCGTGATCGTGTGCCTTTCCAATACTTGACGCCATTATTTCCTGACGAGAAATTTAAATTGACAGGTCACAAGCAAGAAACGCTATCTACACGTGTAATGGACTTGTTTGCACCAATTGGCAAAGGTCAACGTGGAATGATTGTGGCGCAACCAAAAACAGGTAAAACCATGTTATTAAAGGATGTTGCGAATGCCATTGCAGCAAATCACCCTGAGGTATACTTGATTGTCTTGCTTATCGATGAACGTCCTGAAGAGGTGACTGACATGGCACGTAGCGTGCGTGCAGAAGTGATTGCTTCAACGTTTGATGAACCCGCAGAACGACATGTGAAGGTTGCCAATATGGTCTTGGAAAAAGCCAAGCGTATGGTTGAATGTGGTCATGATGTATGTATTCTTTTGGATTCTATCACTCGATTGGCACGAGCGTACAATACGGTTTCACCTGCTTCTGGAAAAGTACTTTCTGGAGGAGTTGATGCCAATGCGCTTCACAAGCCAAAACGTTTCTTCGGTTCTGCGCGAAAAATTGAAAATGGAGGTTCTTTATCAATCCTAGCGACTGCCTTGACTGAGACAGGTTCAAAAATGGACGAGGTAATCTTCGAAGAATTTAAAGGTACAGGTAACATGGAACTTCAGTTGGATCGACGCATTTCGAACCGTCGCATCTATCCTGCAATCGATATCATAGCATCAGGAACACGCCGTGAAGACCTACTTGTTGGAAAGGATGTGCTTCAACGCATTTGGTTGATTCGTAAATTTATTGCAGACATGACACCTGTAGAAGCCATGGAGTTCATGAAATCACACATGGAGAACACTATTTCCAACGAGGAGTTCTTGATTTCAATGAATAGCTAATCCCATGAAAATCACGGTTAAGGTTGGCGTGATCAGCGCGTTAAGTTGGATTGCCATAAAGTACATTTTATTTGTATTGGATATTTTCCCAGGACAAATGGCACCAACGGCAATGCTCAATATCTTTGGTTTGTTGGCTGCAATCTCAATCGGCTTATTCATCCAAAAGCGACGTGATACTATGGAGACGAATGCACTCTATGACATGAAAGGTGCAATGAGCTCTGGCCTTCCTTATGTATTGATGGTTAGCGGATTCTTGTATCTTTTCTATACACAGATCAATCCAGAGTTTGTCTCACATCAAATTGCTGAAGGTGAGGCTACCATTGAAAAAATGGTAGACAATCCTACGCAGATGGCTAAATTTCGCAAAGAGAATCCGGATGCTGAGGTTATGACGGATGCACAAATTGAAAAACGTTTAAAAAGCAATAATAAGAAAGGTGCGGCACCGGGTTTCACAGCGACGATTAGTCTATTGGCACTTCTCCTATTGGCAACCTTGTACAGCTTACTCGTTACTCTGATCTACCGACAAATCGTTTTTAGACCTAGAAAAGATTAGAGTCCCGCGGAGATTTCCTCCCCCAATTTATCATAATCTATTCCGTCAAAATTCCCTGAAGACATCATCAACAGCACAGCGTTATTCCATGTCTTTGAGCGAATGAAGTCAAGCACTTCTTTTGTCGTGTTCATGACGTTCACATTTCCACCAAAACCATTCGATACCAACTCTTTCGAAATGGGCTCCAACTTTTTGTGTGCCACCACCTCTGGACTGTAGTAGACCACTGCTTCATCAGCTATTTTCATGGAATTGAGGTAATGAGGCAAAAACTCCTTTTTCAACGAAGAAAAAGTGTGCAACTCCATGCAAGCAATCACTTTACGCTCTTTGAATTGATCCTTAACTGCTTTTGTTGTTGCCTTTAATTTTGAGGGCGAATGGGCAAAATCTTTAAAAAGGATAAAATCTCCCTGTTCTGTTACTTTTTGAAGCCTTTTTCCTGCACCGGTAAATGATTGAATTGCCGTAAGAAAATCATGTGATTGAATACCTATGGCTTCACCGATGCGCATTGCCCCCATTAAATTCTGAAGGTTGTGTTCACCAAAAACACGCAATTCATAGATTTCTCCTCCATGAAACAAGCGTGTTCCTGTCGCTGTTACCTCATACGTCGGTACTCCATAAGCGACTGTTCTTTTGGTTCCAGTATATTTCTGTCCCAATTTCTGTACTTCGGAGTCGTCTTCATTATAGATCAATGTTCCACCCTCTTCGATCAATGAACAAAAAATATCGAACTGATCTACATAGTTTTCAAAGGTTGGAAACACATTGATATGGTCCCAAGCAATTCCACTAATTATGGCAACATCAGGTTTATAGAGATGAAACTTTGGGCGACGGTCAATCGGCGAGCTTAAGTATTCGTCCCCTTCAAGTATCATAATTTTTGCGGATTCCGATAAACGCACCATACAGTCGTATCCTTCCAATTGTGCACCTACCATGTAATCGACATCCATGTTCAACTCATTCACCACATGGAGCAGCATTGATGTGATGGTAGTCTTACCATGTGACCCACCAATGACAACTCGGGTTTTATCTTTACTCTGCTCGTAAAGGTATTCAGGATAGGAAAATATCGGAATGCTCAAATCCTTTGCCTTCAACAATTCCGGGTTATCTTCACGCGCGTGCATACCTAAAATGATCGCATCGATGCTTGGTGTAATTCTGGATTCGTTCCAGCCTAAATTTGTTGGAAGGATTCCCTGTTTTTCTAAACGCGTTCGTGACGGTTCAAAAATCTCATCGTCTGAACCTGTAACATTTAAACCTTTGCGGCTCAATGCGATAGCGAGGTTATGCATGGCGCTTCCACCAATAGCAATGAAATGCACATTCATGATTGAGGATTTGATTTTTTAATTAATATGATTACATCAGCAAGGGGTGGTGCAACTAAGCACAAGGTACCAATGTCTGTCGCAAGATGACATAGTTTTTCGTTTTCAGCATCGATGATCGAAACGGGAATCATAATGGATAATAAGCCGATGTAGTATATCCAATCCCACCAATGATTAGCGTCAGAATATTTTCGACTAAACATTTGCAAGCCAATATAAATCACGGTGAGTACAAGTAGCCAAATTGGCAAGGTACTTACTTGTTCAATTGATGTAGCTATCCAAAAATAGCAGCAAACGATAATGCCTATAATCAACTTAAAAAAAATGGCTGGAAGAAGTAGTTTCTTCATAAGTGGTATTTATTTGTGAAAATACCATAATCATGAACATTGAAAATGTTAAGCGCATCGAATTTCCAACAACGGAATATGAATTACGGAAAAAATCAATAGTTCTTTTTAAGATTTCCTCCTTGAGTTTCTCTCTGCCAAACGTATTCTGTGGTTGGTTGACCATTCTTAGAGTAAGTCGTGTTGTAGTTCGTTTGCGTCCGAACGTAAACATTACCTTCCCCATTTATCACCACGACTCTTCTCGTTACAATGGCAACCAATAAACCGTATTCATCATTCTGCTTAAACGTTTCTTGGGATACTCCCTCTGGATATTCATTGCCCAAAGAATTCGCAGAATGTACTTTTACAGGTTGAGTTGATTCAATGTTATTCAATTGCTCCTGGGTTGATTGCGCTTTTTCCTTTTGCTCTTGGTCACGATTGTTCGACTTTAGATCCGCCGCAATGACTACATTGTTTATCTTATCTGTATTGTTTTCTTGTCTCTGAGCTGTCGCTTCTGCATTTTCGGCTGAAGACTGATCCATTACATTAATGCGTTCGGCTGTGCGTTGACGTTGCAGATCATCGCTTTCAATGGCAATGTCATTCATTGTTGAACTATTCTGCTCCAAATCATTCATTTTACTCAACGACTCTGTTCTGCGCTCCTCAGCGTTTTCCTCACCCTCTGTTAAATTTTCATTGATTTTAGAAATTTCTTTCTTGTTTTTGAGGTACTTTTCGTTCTCATTAAGAAATTCTTCAAATTGGGCATCCTCAACTTCGGTCAAGGCTTCTTCCATTTTCGTGATGCTTTCTTGATGATCCAATTCGCGGAATTCGTCCGCTTCTGATATCATTTCATTTACCTTCACTACTTGTTCAGCTATTTCTTTTGTATGATTTTCAGCCTTCGTGGAAGAAGCCGTTTCCACTAGTAAAATATCGTCCTCTATTGCAATTAATGCCAGTCCATTCTCAGGCGCTAGTTTCGCGTCATTTTCAGCGTTAACGCCGATAAGAAGATTGGCTTTATCCAGTTCAGATTGCGTTTCACTGTTTCTAACAATATATTCCTGTCCAATTAGCTCGTTTTCAGTTGCGGCAAAAACCATTGTCTTTTCGATAGCTAAGTCCGTTTCTTGTCGTGCCCCTTCATTTTCCTTAGCATTCATATCTCGCTGCTTATCTATTCTCGAAAATTCAGAATTTGACTCGTCATTCTTTTCATTTTCTTTAGTCTCCAAATCCGAAAATTCATTTTCTGCGCTGGTCATTACATCATCAATAATGGCAGTTGATTCTTTTTTCGCATCATCGCGCAGCGTGTAATCCAAAGCAGACTCTTTCTCTATCAATTCAATTTTTTCCTGAGAGAATTGATGTTCTGCCGAATTGAATTTAGTATTGTCAATATCATCCTCAGCCTGAGACTTTTCAATTTCCTCGATACTCGCCAACGACTCCTGTCTAGGCAAATCTCTACCTTCATCTATAACCTCCATACTTCTTTGTATTTCGTATATGGTATTGATCGAGGTATTGTTCTCTTCTATTTTTGCCTGCGTAAGTTCGGATTCATTATCTTGAATGTCGTCAATTTTATCCTGAATATTATCCGTTTTCATATTTCTTCTATCCAATTCCGCTTTCTGCAAAGCAGCTACACCATCCATAACAGAAATATCGAATGGCTCCCCTAAATCCTCAAGTGATCCAATTTCAACAATTACAGGATTTAAAATCGCATCTATTTCAGCCAACTTACTAGCTGGATACGTATCATTCGGTCTTTTTGATTTTGCCAATTCATAAGAAGCTCTAGCTTTATCGTAGCTCTTCGTATTGAAAAAGTCATCACCCTCCTTGATGATTTGCTTATATGCTTGTTCCTCCTCTTTTGCAATTTGTTCGATTCCAGAAAGTTTAGCTTTTTCCAGTTTCACGCGTACCAACGAGTTGTTTACATCAATCAACAATGCATCTTCGTAAGATTTTACTGCTGCCGAGAAATCTTTATTGTCTGCATGCGTATCACCTGACCTAACCAACTCGTCAAACTTGTTTTTACGATCCACCTCGTTTTTGAGACTATTGGCAATATCATCAAGAATTTGTTGCACTTTTTTAACTTGTTCCAAAGCTATTTGATCATCCTTCTTCACCGAAAGCGCATTTTGATAATGCATCAATGCCTGCTCATAATTTTCAGTAGTTAGGCTATTTTGACCTTTGGTCATGTAATCTTGATACAACAGATTTATTTGGGCCGCATTCGCTGCATCATTCTGTTCCTTTGTCAATTCATCAATACGCGTTTGTGGCGTTGTTTCTAAAGGTTTTATTTGCTTTGCTTGTTCAAATGCAGCGATAGCTTTTGTGAAATTTCCAGCAGATGCAAATTGCTCAGCTTCCTTCAATTTTGTTGAATAGTTACGTTCTATTTCTTCTATTTGTTGAACTTGCTTCAATAACTCTTCAGGACGCTTATCATCAGGATTTGCCTTGGTCGCTCTCTCAATGTATTGTCGCGCACCTTCAAAATCCTTTTCATTTATTTTCGTTTGCGCTGCAGCTAAAATGTTTTCAAAAATCTTATTCTTTTCATCTTCGTCACCTTTAGCCAATCCTTCTGCAACATCCGCTTTTTCTACAGGCTCTTTTTCGTTTGGTTTTAATCCATTGGCATTGTTGTATTCTTTAATCGCAGCGAGATAATTCTTCTGCGCCATGAGTTCATTACCCTTTCGCATAAACTCAGCATATTGGGCATCAATTTCATCCTGCTTGGCCTTGTTTAATTTTAACTTTTGAAGCTCACTAATTTTTTCTTTCGGCTCCTGCTCAGAAGGCTTCTTTTGTTGTGCGTCATTGTATTTTGCGATGGCCTCATCCCACTTATTGACGGCTTCAAATGCTTTTGCTTCCGTCAACAGTTTTTGATAGTCTGACTCATTTTGAGATAATGCGGCATCACGTTTCTCTGCTTCCTCAACTTCCTTAAGTTTTTGAGAGACCAAGACATCTGAATGAATACCTAAGGCAGCATTTAATTTCACTTTTGCATCAGGCCATTTTTGGTCAGCTGCAAATTGTAATCCTTCTGCTTTAAGTTGCTGGAATTCATTTTCAAGTTTTAACTTTTGTGCGGCATCAGCTATTTGTTTATTGACATTATCTAGCTTAGTCTGCACGGCAACATCTTTCTTCAAGTCGATTGCCTCTTCATATTTTGCTTTGGCTTCTTCTAGTTTTGTTACTTTAACAGCCTGATCTCCCTCACCAACAAGCTTAATAAATTTCGTCTCTTTAGCTGCTGCATCGGCCACTTCAGCCAATTTCACTGCGATTGCATCCAACTTTGACTTGGCCTCTGCATTGTTTTCATCAAGAGAAATTACGCCCTCGTACTTCGCCTTTGCTTCGTTCCATTTCGATTGGTCAAAAATCACCTTCCCTTCCGTCAACAACTTTTGAATTTGTGCCAAACGCTCTTGTTCTTTCGCTGCCTCTGCAATTTTCACATCGCATTCAGACATGCGTTCCGTTGGGTATGTTGCGGAAGATTCGAATTGCAGCGCCTCATTATATTTTGACTTTGCATCAACAAATTTACCCTCGGCAAACAAGATATCCGCAGCAGCTATCGCATCATCATATTTTTGTTTTTTCTCTTTCTCAGCCGTTTGAGCAGCCATTTTTGTTTCAATGTCCGCCAATCGAGTTTTTGGATGTTGTTCCGCAGGCTTCAAATTCTTTGCGAGCGTATATTTTTCCTTTGCAGCTTTCCAACTCTTTTGATTGTAGAACATATCTGCTTGTGTGATCAGCTGATTGTATTCTACAGTTTTCTGTAACTCCGCAGCTTGTTGTTTAGGGTAATCTTCGTTTCTTAGGGCTGATGCTTCGTTGTATTTTGCAATCGCTTGTTCAAATTTCTTTTGATCTCGTAAAGCATCTGCTGCTTTGATTAAATCATAGTACACTTGATTTTCTTGCTGATCAACCAACGCTTCTGTTTTCGCTTTTTGATTTAATTGATCCATTAAATCTATTTGTTCAGTTGCGTATTTATCATTTTGCTTAAATCCCAAGGCTTCCTCGTATTTAAACATCGCCTCTTCATATTTCTTTTGGTCACGTAAACTATTTGCTGCTGCAATTGCTGCGTTGTAATTCGCCTCATTATTCGCGCTGTTTGCCTTTGCGGAATTTATTGCATTCGTAATTTTCGCTGTCGTTTTGGCTTTCGCATTGGCATCGAGATCGGGTGATGCTTTTACGGGATTCCATGTGTAAATCTCAACGGGTTCCGTGTTTAGAAAGGAAAAGTCACCACCAGGCACTTCGGCAAATAAAGCCGCATTTAAACTTGGAAGCGGTTGATAATCTGCACCTGCCGGAAGATCCTCCTCAATTAGATTCACATAATTGAAGTTAACCCGCTGAGAAACCATACCTGATTTCGTAAAGACAACAGAGAATGGTTTCTTATAATTCACCATACCTTTGAGAGTGTACTTGCCATCTGTACCCGAAGTAGCTGAACTAATCGTGCTTCCGTCCTGCACGATGGCAATGGTCACACCTGATTCAACCTTCTTCACATCATTGTTTGAAATGTTTCCTTTGAATAAGAATGAAACGGATTGTGCATTTGAAAAAATGCAGCACATTAGAAACCCGAAGACCAGCAAATATCTCATACGGATGGAATAAAACGACACCTGATACAACGCGTTACAGAATTGGTTTAATTTTGAACTCAAATACTTACAAAGATGAAGAAAAATCTTCAAATGAACACTACTTCAAATGCTGAACATTGATCAATTGAGTTATTGGGAAAGAAGTCGCTATTTTGAAGGCATCGACTTCTTGATTATTGGAGCTGGAATAGTCGGTTACAATGCTGCTTTGCGGCTTCGTAATCTTCATCCCAAAGCGAAGATTGTGATTATGGAGCGGGGTTATTTACCTACTGGTGCAAGTACAAAAAATGCAGGCTTTACCTGTTTCGGTAGCGCGAGTGAATTGCTCGCCGATCTTGAAACCATGTCTGAGGATACCGTTTGGTCCACCGTTCAAATGCGCTGGGATGGACTTCAACAATTGAAATCCATTGTTGGTGAAGGATTAAAACATGAAGTTCATGGCTCTTGGGATTTATTTCGACATTCAGAAAAAGAGATTGAA
>Ga0315908_10001773_pt1 | contig 16080 bp, 14 predicted proteins | sample LakEriMetagenome_12_FD_203520 | JGI IMG/M metagenome (GOLD analysis project Ga0315908, IMG submission 203520) | Freshwater fungal communities from buoy surface, Lake Erie, Ohio, United States - Buoy 4 MA124 | ecosystem: Environmental > Aquatic > Freshwater > Lake > Lake biofilm | place: USA... | reverse complement strand
TGATCAATAACCCTAATCTGGAAAGATACTTGCTTAGCTTAAAGTAGGGATTTTTAGTTACGAATTACGAATTACGAATTACGAGTTACGAATTACGAGTTACGAATTACGAATTACGAATTACGAGTTACGAATTACGAATTACGAATTACGAGTTACGAATTACGAGTTACGAATTACGAATTACGAATTACGAATTACGAATTACGAATTACGAATTACGAATTACGAATTACGAATTAGGTTTCTTAGGTTCTCGAAGCATGGTGGCTGAGGTTCTCGAAGCATGGTGGCTGAGGTTCTCGAAGCCAAGAGTTGCGAATTTGATTGCTGCGCAAATTTGAAGAAATTATCAAAATAGCGAAGAATGATCTAATCCTTTGTCCCTGTCCTTCGAAGCTCAAAGAGCGAAGAAGCGCCCATTGTCCAAAAGTAACACTTCACTAGGATTGTGTTATGATCTCTCAAAAAATGAAATTTTCTCAGTAACTTTCCGTTTCGACAAAATGATCATGTTTCGAGGATTGCTTTTTATTCTACTCATAGTTCCATATTTAAGTAATGGACAGCAGCAAAACTTCCGCTCCAAATCGGAACTTGGGGTAATGCTTGGTGGTTCATTTTACAATGGTGATCTCAATCAGTTTCGTTTATTTTATAATACTCATGCGGCTGGTGGCTTAGTTTATCGTTACAATATCCATTCGCGTTTAAGTTTCCGTGCCAATGTGCTTTATGGAACAGTTTCCGCGTCTGATGCAGATGCTAAACTTGCATTATTGGTTAACCGTAACCTGAGCTTTCAATCGAACATCTACGAAGTAGCAGCAGGTGTTGAATTCAGCTATTTCCCATTCAAATTGGGGAGTGACAAATACAAGGGGACAGCATATCTGTTAGCTGAGTTAGGCATCTTTCACATGAACCCAAAGGCTATGTATGAGGGGAGTTTAGTGGAATTGCAGCCGCTTGGAACCGAAGGCCAAGGTTCATCACTTTCGTCTAAGCGTAATTATAGTTTGACCCAGTTATCAATGCCGATAGGTGTAGGATGCAAATTGTCACTTGGCAAACGTGCATCACTCAGTATTGAGTATGGTATTCGTAAGACTTTTACAGATTATCTTGATGATGTAAAGGAAAACACCTTTGTTGATCGTGGAGCGATCGAGCAAGAAAATGGAGCCATTGCAGCTGCTTTATCCAATAGAAACATCAATAATGAAGCATACGGGAAACGCGGCAATACAGCAACAAAGGACTGGTATACGTTCTTTGGTGCGATGCTTACCTTCCGACTGGGGAAACCGAATGTTTGCCCGATGAACATGTAGTGGTTACTAATTACTAATTCGGTGGCTGAGGTTCTCGAAGCCACGAATTACGACTATTGTGTCCGACTAAATCCACCTTCATGTTTTATTCAATCGGTAGAACTTTGATTTACTGAACCCATCGGATCGAGTCCTTTTAAACATAAGTCCTTCCGAAAGGACAATGAACCCATCGGGCAACACACATTTTAATTAATAAATGATTGAATCACATATAATAAAAAGCACTTCATAAAAGCATTGATTTCAATAGTTTCAATAAGGGGAGCAAAATTTTATCGGACACAAATGATTACGAATTACTGTTAGGATTCAACCATTAATAATTCGTAATTAATCAATGTCCGTGTCCTTCGTGGCTGTTGTCTAGGTTTACAATCTCGATATCGAATACCAAGTCAGAATATGGAGGAATCGCACCTGGACGTCCCATTTTCCCGTATGCTTGGAAGTAAGGGATAATTAATTTCGCTTTACCACCTTTTCCGAGCATAGCCAATCCTTCCTCAAATCCAGGAATCATTTTTTGATCGAGGTAGGTAAAATCCATTGGCATTCCACGGTCGTAAGATGCATCGAACTGTTTTCCATCTGCACGGAATGTACCGCGGTAATGCACTGACAAATGTGTTCCTTTCACTGGCTTTTCGCCGATGCCTGGATTTTCAATGATGTACACCAATCCTGATGGAGACAACTGTGCGTTTGGATAAGTCTTTTTAACCGCTTCGAACATGTAGTTTTTATACTCCTCTTCAGTCATAGCTGCAATCTTTTTTAACTCTTCAGCACGGGCTAATTCAGCAGCCATCAGTTTGTTGTAATTCGCCATGAAAGCTTTCGATGCATCCCATTTTTTTGCGTCTTTACCGACACGAATGATTTTAACGGTTTTCATAATGTCATCTTGCGCAATGGCATTTACAACATCTTGTCCTTGAATCACATGACCGAAAACGGTATGTTTCCCGTCTAACCAAGGTGTCTCTTTGTGCGTTATGAAGAACTGACTTCCATTGGTTCCAGGACCAGCATTGGCCATGGACAAGATTCCGGGACCTGTATGTTTTAGGTCTGGATGAATTTCATCAGGAAAACGATGTTTAGGACCTCCCGAACCCGTTCCGTCAGGATCTCCACCTTGAATCATGAAATCCGCAATAACACGGTGAAATTTCAAACCATTGTAGAAGGGTGTTGTGTACTTAAGCGTGTCAAAAATTGTCAATTTACCTTCAGCCAAACCGACGAAACTTGCCACAGTCATAGGCGTTTTTTGGTACTCCAACACACAAAGAATTACACCTTTAGACGTGCTGAATTCAACATAAATACCTGGTTCCATTTTTGGCTTTTTTTCTTTACCAGCCATTGATGTTCCTGTCATTAGGACAGCTGCCAATAGTAAAAGGGTGATTTGAATTTTTTTCATGATATGCTTTGTTTGTGTTTAATTGCGTTTATCTATTCCCCACAACATCTTGTTTCGGATGGTGTCGAGGAAGTTATTGTCTTCAAATTTAACCACATTGATCATAAATTCCGCTTTTGTAATCAATACTTCTTCACCTTGACGAATATTTTTAGAATTTCCATCCAAGCTGATGAGGTACCTGCGTTCACGTCCTTCGATGCTTAGTTTGATTGGCATGTGGTCTGGAACGACAACTGGGCGAACATTTAAGTTGTGCGGAGCAATAGGTGTAAGGATATGTACTTGACATCCCGGGGTAATAATTGGGCCCCCGCAGCTCAAATTGTAAGCTGTGGAACCAGTTGGTGTAGAAACGATTAATCCATCCGCCCAATAGGAGTTCAAGTATTTATTGTCCAACGAGGCATGAACCGTAATCATGGAAGCCGTATCGCGTTTCTGAATGGTTACTTCGTTTAATGCGAAGTTATCTTCTCCGAAAAGATTTTCTTCCGTTTGAATACGTAACAAAGAACGCTTTTGGTATTCAAATTTCTTTTCGCGGAATTGATCTAGTGCAACTTTTATTTGATCTTTAGAAATGTTTGCCAAGAATCCAAGACGTCCCGTGTTTATCCCAATGATAGGTACACCTGAATCACGTATGAATCCAACAGTTTTAATAAATGTCCCATCGCCTCCGAGGCTAATCGTAAGGTCGATTCCACTTTTAAAATCTGCATGGGTGGTAAACTCATCAATTTTTTCAGAAATCGCACCCTTGGCAACAAGCTGTTCCTTTAGCTCTTTTTCAAGAATAGGTGTCCATCCAAAGGCTTTTAGTACTTCAAATAGTTCGTTGAAATAAACAATACTTTGCTTATTGACTTTCCTCCCGTAAATTGCGACGTTCATATCAAAATTTTAGGAATTTCATCAAGGATTCATAACGTGTTTGAATGTCATCATCCACTTCGCTGCGTTGAAACGATGCTTTTATTACATAGTCGTAGCGTTCGAAAGTGCGGATGATGCTTCCCAACTCAACCTGATTGATTTTTAATGTCACTTCAAGTTTTGTAGAGTCTGGACTACTCATAATGTAAGAGCTCAAGATGCGCGCATTGTTGCTTTCAACGATTTGTGCAATCTGCGCCATGGAATAATCTACCGTGTTTACTTCAAGAACGAGAATACCGCCCATCTCTTTGATGCTGCCTGTGTTGGCAATGAGTGACATCAAATGGTAAACGCTTGTGCAACCTAGATATACCTCATTTTCGTCCAATATCGGCATGATACTTATGCGAAAATCAGACATTTTAGCAAGTACTTCGTAGATGTGTGCTTGTGCAAAAACGTAGGGACGTGGTAGATGATCGAAAAGTACGTCGAGTGTTTGATCGAGGTCCATCTTATCTAAAACATCCGATTCCGATAGAACACCAACAAAATTTCCATTTTTTAGCACGGGAAGGTGAGAAACCTTGAATTCATCCATCCATCGAAGGGCCTTTTCACCTGTATCGTTATGGGTTAGCGGAGGAATTTCTTCCGTAATCAGTTCTATTGCTCTCATTCGTGAAGCCAAAGTAGTAATTAAGTTCTGAACTTCGTATTTTTACGCAGCCAAAAATTGTTAGGAATTATGACCAAACTGAGTGTTAACATCAACAAAATCGCAACAATCCGAAACGCTCGCGGAGGAAATACTCCGAATGTCGTTCAAGTTGCAATCGACTGTGAACGCTTTGGCGCTGATGGGATTACAGTTCACCCAAGACCTGATGAACGTCACATCACCACGCAAGATGTCTACGATTTAAAAAAGGTAGTGCGCACTGAATTCAATATTGAAGGCTATCCAGATGATCGCTACATGCGCCTAATTGCAGATACACTTCCTGATCAGGCAACATTAGTTCCCGACCCTCCTCATGTGCTTACGTCAAATGCAGGTTGGGATACCCTTAAACACCAAGAATTGTTGACGGAATTGGTGAAAGAATTTCGGGACTTAGGTGTTCGAAGTTCCATCTTTGTGGATACAAATCCAGTCAATATTAAATATGCTGCGAAATGTGGTGTTGATCGGATTGAACTCTACACAGGACCTTTCGCGGAAGAGTTTTCGTTAGATCCAACGAAGGCTGTTGAATCCTATTTTATTGCTGCTGAATTGGCGCGATCACTTGGATTGGAAATCAACGCTGGACATGACTTAAGTTTAGAAAATCTTCGGTTTTTTAAGCAATCTATTCCTTGGTTGGCTGAGGTGTCGATTGGTCATGCGTTAATATCAGACGCACTGTATTTAGGACTTGAAAATACCATTCAACGCTACAAATTGCTGTTGGAGGATTAGTGATTCTTCATGTGTATAGTTCGCTGAGGATAAGGCACGTGAATGTCATATTCACGGAAAAGACGATCGATCTCAAAACGAATCTCAGACTTGTAATTGTTGATGTCCCAACTTTGATCTGCCCAGAACACCAACTCCATATCCAAACCACTATCCCCAAACTGTGAAAGTCGAACATCAATCGGTTCTGTCTTGCGTACTTTAGGATGTGCCAAAGCGGCTTGTTTCAATAGGCGTGTAACCAGTTCAGCATCACAACCATATTCAATGGTTACAAAAATCTTAAATCGCGACAACTCTGATCCATGGCTCCAATTTTCAACGTATTCTTGGGTCAGTTTTGTATTTGGAATAATGAGTACATTTCCATCGCGCGTTTCAATTTGAGTTGTTCGAATGTTAATTTTTAAAATTTTCGCAACAAATCCTTCTGTTTTTCCGCCGTTCGAAACTTCAACGATATCGCCAACTCGGACATTACCCTCAATCAAAAGGACAATGCCTGCAAACATGTCTTTGAATACATCTTGCAAACCAAGACCAAGTCCTACAAAGATTCCTAGTGAACCTGTAATCAACAAAGAAAGGTCAATTTCAAGGGCTTTGAGGCTGGTAAGAATGGCAAAAACGTAAATCACATATTTCGCGATTTGCACATAGACAAATTCCGTTGCAGGATTGAAATCTGGTTTACGCCTTAAGCGCTTGCTGATGTACAATTTGACAACGTTCAATATGATTCTCGCCAAGAAGAAGATCGTAATGATGGAGAGAATATGGTAGAAACTGAGGGTAAACTTCTTTGATTCAATAAGGTTGAAGTTCAGGAAATCGCCAAAAGTTACATCCTCATTATTGAAATTAAAGCTTAGTACAGAAATGTACACCGCAATGATGTATACGCTTTGGCTCAGTAATTTCAGCCATGTTACATTTCTTCCTTCGACGCGAATGTTTGCGTTTTGCAAGTAGCGTTTCAGAGAGCGATGAATCACACGTCGCAGAATCATGGCAATAAAAAAGATGATGGCCAGGAAAATGATATTCCAAAAGCACACATCATAAGGACCAAGATTGAAAATTGTTTTACTTAACATTTTATCTCAAAATTATACGGCCAAGTTTTGCGGAAAATGCCAGTTTGATTTTTTCCAATAGGATTTGCTCAGCAATTAAATCTTGCATGGCATTAAATTCAAGTTCTTCTTCAGTGGATAGTTTAACTCGAATTTCATCGATGCGTTGTTCAATTTTGGCTGCTTTAAAGCTATAGACTGCATTCATTACGGCTTCATTCAGTTTATCTGATTCTGAGCGCGTTTGAATGTTGTATTTATTGATCCATTGGGTACTCAATTCGTGTTCTGAAGACTCGATATCAGTGACATACCTTACGATGTCTTGGTCCTCCAAATGTTTGAAGTAGCTCGTTTTTAGCAGGGTGTTTTCTGAAAGCCCCTCACGAAATAAGCGGTAGATGGTTTCGAATAGCGGGGTAGTGAATGTTAGCCCATCTTTGTCTAATTCGTGACAAATCAATTCGATTACACTGGTTTCACTCATCGCTTTTTCGCCCTTTTCATTGACGTGTTCAATTTGAACGAGACGCGTACCAAACTTAATTAAAAGGCGTACCAAACCATTCTCATCTCGGTATAACGAATTTTGGTCCTTTCTAGGAAGCAATTCGGTCAGTGGCTCCGATTCCTTTGGAGCTGTTATTTCGCGAAGCTCTGGTTGCTCCAATTGCTGGGAAACAACATTCTTCCGAAGCTTCATCAATTCACCTGCAACGACTTGCTCACTGATCCCAAAGCGCGTTGAAATCTGTTGCATGTAGACCGTTCGCGTGATTTGATCGGGAATCAAAGCCACAGAATGTGCAATGTCTTTGATGAGCTCAGCGAGTTTAATCGGATCTTTTTCTCCTTCTTTTAAAAGGACATCTGATTTGAAGGAAATGAAATCTTGTGTATGTTCCTTGATATAAGTTTCAAGCTCTGCGGAACTGGCCTTTTTAGAATAGGAATCGGGGTCTTCACCATCTGGGAAAAGCACGACTTTTACATTGAGTCCTTCCTCAAGAATTAAGTCAATTCCACGAAATGAAGCTTTGATTCCTGCCGCATCACCATCGTAAAGGATCGTTACATTGTTGGTATACCGACGAATGAGTTTGATTTGGTCCTTAGTCAGTGATGTCCCGGAGGATGAAACAACATTTTGGATTCCGGCTTGGTACATGCTGATCACATCCGTGTATCCCTCGCACAAGAAACAGTTGTCGTATTTTATGATATCTCCCTTGGAAAAATAAAGTCCGTACAAGATTTCACTCTTGTTGTAGATTGGGCTCTCGGGAGAATTAAAGTACTTGGCAATTTTTTTATCGGTGAATAATGTTCTTCCTCCAAAGCCGAGAACTCGACCTGAAACACTGTGGATTGGGAACATGACACGACCGCGGAAAAAGTCGAAGTGGCGATCGTCTTTGGACTTCACGAGTCCGACCTTTTCTAGGTATTCTAATTTATATCCCTTCGCCAGCGATGCTTTGGTGAAATCATCACCACTATTTAAGCAATACCCAAGTTGAAATTTTTCAATGATATCCTTTCGAAAACCACGTTCCTCGAAGTAGGAAAGAGCGATTGCATTCCCCTCCTCGGATTTGTGCATGCGCTCTTTGAAGTGCTCCTTCGCAAACTCATTGATGATAAAAAGACTTTCACGTTCGGTCGTGGCTGCAATTTGTTCTGCCGATTCAGGTGCATCCTCAGGTATTTGAATGCCGTATTTGTCGGCAAGCCAACGGATGGCCTCAGGAAAGGAAAAATGTTCCTTTTCCATGATAAAGGTTACTACCGTCCCACCCTTACTTGTCGAAAAACACTTGAAAATTTGTTTCGCGGGAGAAACAACGAAAGATGGGGTTTTTTCATCCGTAAAAGGACTTAATCCCTTCAGGTTCGATCCCGCACGTTTCAGGCTTACAAACTCGCCGATCACTTCTTCGATCCGCGCCGTCTGCATTACCTCATCGACAATATGTGGTGGGATTTTAGACATTGATTATTCTACCGGATATCCAAAGTCTTTTTCGTCTGTGACATTACCCTTCTCGTCATAGGTGGTCCAAACACCTACAGTAATGTCGTTTTTATATTCTCCGCGGTAGTGAATTCCTCCATTTGGATACTTTACAATCGTAAATCCTTCACGAATTCCATTTTCGTACATCGTTGTGGAAAGCTCCATGCCATTCTCAGAATAGAAAACCCAACGTCCTGTGCGCTTTTTATCCTTTGTCATTCCACCTTTGTACTTGATGTTCTTTTTTCCAGGATACCATTCTGTGTAAATCCCATCTTTTACTTCGACCAACACTTCCTTTTTTTGAGGACCTATCGCTTCATCGGTTTCTTCGCCCGTTCCGCAACTGGCTAACATTAAAAAACAAAGGATACTAAGGGTAATAATTTTATTCATCGTCATTCTTATTTTTCACGCACTGTGGTGTATTCTACAAGACCGATCAACGACTGCTTGGCAGTCGAATCAGGAATGTCAGTCAACAGATCCAACGCTTGAGCTTTCAATTCCAACATTTTACCATGCGCATACTCAATTCCGCCATATTGGATCACCAATTCAACGGCACGGCGAACTTGCTTGGTTTGTTCGTTCTTATTCTTCACAATATTGATGAGCTCCTTGCGAACCTCTTTTGGTGCTGTGTTTAGCGTGTAAATCAATGGCAAAGTCATTTTGCGTTCGCGGATATCCAAGCCTGTTGGTTTTCCGATATTCCCGGATGTACCGTAGTCGAAGATGTCGTCCTTGATTTGAAATGCCAAACCCACCAATTCTCCAAATTTCCGCATGCGTTCGCTCATGTCTTCTCGATCGACTGAAATAGCTCCTGCCTCACAACATGTTGCAATCAATGAAGCTGTTTTTTGGCGAATCACTTCGAAGTATACTTCTTCTGTAATATCAAGCCTCCGTGCTTTTTCAATTTGCAACAGCTCACCCTCACTCATTTCTCGTACTGCGCGGGCAACAACTTCGAGCAATCGAACATTCTTCTTCTCTATCGACAGTAACAATACGCGTGAGAGCATGTAATCTCCCACAAGGACCGCAATTTTATTTTTCCACAAGGCGTTTACAGAGAAAAAACCTCGGCGCTCGTTGGCATCATCTACCACATCGTCATGCACCAAGGTCGCAGTGTGGAGCAATTCTACCAAAGACGCAGCATCATACGAACGGTCATTCATCTCCCCGAGCATCTTTGCTGTAAGAAAGATAAACATCGGTCTCATCTGCTTGCCTTTACGGCGAATAATGTAGTGGGTAATCTTATCGAGAAGAGGTACTTTCGACTTCATGCTCTGCCGAAAACGCACTTCAAACTCAGTCATTTCTGACTGTATCGGTTGCATTATTTCATCGACAGTTCGCATGGAAACAAATATAATGAAAAGGGACGAAGTTTGTTTGTTACGAGTTATAAGTTACGAATTACGAATTACGAATTACGAATTACGAATTACGAATTACGAGTTTGAAACTAAACTCTTCGAAGATGGATTAAGTCCTTCAGCGCAGCGGTCTTTTGTCTTATAGCGCAGCAGGTCTTTTGTCTAATTCGTAATTCGTCACTTCAAAATCCCTGCGCGCTCAACAATCGCCTTGTTTTTATTGGCCAATTGTCCACATGCCGCATCAATGTCTTTTCCACGGCTGCGACGAACATTGACGATCAAATTTTTTGATTCTAGAAAGGCAGCAAAGGCATCAACACGTTCTTTACTCGCTTGTTGAAAGCCGCCTTCATCTATCGGGTTGTATTCGATAATATTGATTTTGCAAGGCACACATCGTGCAAAAGAAGCAAGCTCTTGAGCGTCTTCGAGGCGGTCGTTGAAATCTTTGAAAATGATGTATTCGAAGGTCACACGAGAGCCCGTTTTTTCGTGGAAATATTGCAAGGCCTCCGATAATTCCTCAAGGTTATTGCTGTCGTTGATTTCCATGATTTTGCTTCGCTTGGTATCGTTGGCAGCATGCAGTGAGAGGGCCAAATTGAATTTCACATCGTCGTCCCCGAGTTTGCGAATCATTTTGGCAATTCCTGCTGTAGAAACCGTAATGCGCTTTGGTGACATTCCCAATCCTTCTGGTGAGGTAATCATTTCCACAGAGCGAAGCACATTTTTGTAGTTCAACAGTGGTTCACCCATTCCCATGTATACGATGTTCGTGAGTGGGGTGCTATACCGCGAATCGGCTTGATCACGGAGATAGACCACTTGATCAACAATTTCACCAGCACTTAAATTACGCAACAGTTTTAGTTTTCCTGTAGCACAGAAGGTACAGGATAAACTGCAACCTACTTGTGAAGAAATACAAGCTGTGGTGCGTGAACTGGTCGGAATCAAAACGCCCTCAACCACTTTTGTATCATCAATACCAAAGGCACATTTGATGGTTTTGTCGCTGCTGATCTGCTGATCGCGTACTGTTAAATGGTCAATGTAAAATTCTTGGTCAAGCAGGGTCCGAAGCTCCTTGCTTAAGTTTGACATGTCGCTAAATGTATGGACATTTTTTTGCCAAAGCCATTCATACACTTGCTTGGCGCGAAACGATTTTTCTCCACGTTCGGACAGTGCTTCTTTCAGTTGATTGAAGTCCAGTGATCGGATATTTATGCGTTGCTCACTCATTTACGGCTTCAAAGGTACTCAATAAACACGTGTTTCAATGTGTCATTAAATCCAACGGATGTCTGAATCTCTGAGAAAGACGTTTTTGCCGTTTTGCAATGTGACGGATGTTTTCGTTTTTGTGAGGCCTTCATAGTTGACCATGGTTCCTTCGGGTAAGGTTAAAGTCGATCGCTCGCCAAGGTCATTCACAAAAACAGGTGCTGATTTTTCAACGATGACACCAAATGATTTTCGTTGCAAAAACTCTTGGGTGAAGAAGGCTGAAAAAATGGAAAAACACAACAGGATAGAGGAACTGAAGCCGACTATGCGGAGTAACGGATGTCGAGAAAAATCGTTCTTTCGCAATAGAAAAAACAAACAGATCCCGACTGCAAAGGACAGGAAAATACTCAGATAGGTCCAGGTCGAAAGTCCAAAACTGATCAATGCACGCTCAAATGGAGTTGCAATTTGAAATGGGGTATCGGTCAAACCCAAGGATTTTCTGCAGGCATCGATATTTTTCGACGCTTCTTGGTCTGAAGGATTTCTTTTGAGTACGTTGAAGTATGCCCAGATAGCCATCCCATTTTGGTTCAGGTGACGGTAGCAATTTCCTGCATTAAAGTAGGCACTTGTATTTTCGGGGGTTTGTTCCGCAAGTTTTAAAAACACCTTTGCCGCCTTGTCATATTCTCTGCTATTGCTCATCGCTACAGCCTTTTCGAAGTCGCTTTGAGCAAAGGAATAAACCCCAGTTAATAGTGTTAGAATTGCGGTAATTAATTTCATGCGTTGTGCAATTCAAGGACAAATTGACGAGCTTCATTAAGCAAGTTTTCTGCATCTATCGCTTCAATCCCCATCCCGTATTGGGCATTTTCACACGTTGACATGAACGATGTGTAACGAGAAATCTGCGCATCGGTAGCACCATGTTTAATCAATTGATGCACAATCAACTCGCGGGTGCTTGGTGCCATGTTTGATAATTTCAGGCTTTGATTGATTTCCTTTTCAACGATGCCTTGAATGGCAGAAAAGAAGTTGGCATTTCGTTCCGAATATGTTCTGGATAAATCTTCAAATTGAGTAATGATTTCTTCACGAGAACGACGAGTAGGAGCCTCTGGTTGAATTGGCGCCATATCTTTTCTTCTCAACCACAATCCGAAAAGGAAGGCAATGAATAAAGGTGAACCAAGCAATCCCCAATACAATGAACTTCCGAAATCCAATCTTTTCTCATCAGAAACGTCTATTTCGTTGCGCATTGGACCCCAAAAATCGAGCGTGCTCGTAAGTGGTTGTTCGCCATTCGATGTATTCTGGAAGTTTGGATTTTGTTGAATTTTCAAAATCATCGGTTCTGTGGCGGACTCGATATATTTCTCTTTTATTGGATCGAAGTAGGCAAAGGTTGTTCGAGGTAAGGTTAGATCACCTGCGCGATTGACTTGAATGTTGAACTCAAAAGTGATGGATCCTTCAGCCCCTTTGAAACTGTACGATAGATCTTCGGTCATTACAGGATCTCCGTAGAGGACAAATCCGTCCGGAAGGTCCAGCTTCGGTTCTTCGATGTTCTGTAAATTCCCGGTTCCTGCAATGGTTACTTTCATGGTGAACACATCCCCTTGACGCATGCGTGTGTCTGACACGTCACGAGAAATGTTAAATGTACCTACACCGCCGGAAAAGCTTGATGGCGCCCCCGCTGGCAGAGATTTAACTTCAACAGAAGCGCCTGATGAGATGATAGATACAGCATCGAAGGCACTATGTAAGATGAGTTTGAATGGTTCGATTTTCTTTTTTCCTGATCCTGTCGGGAAAACTACTTTTTTGTCGTAGTCAAAGGTGTAATAACTGTTCCCTCGAATGCGCGCTTCTTCCAATAAGATGCGGCTTGAATTACCAATGTCGTGCTTGTCAATAACACCATCCATAGCGAACGTTTTATAATTTTCGAGATGCGTGGCATTGAACCGGGTGTAAATTTTCGCGGATAAAACAAGTGGCTGTCCTTCATAAATTGATTTAGCCGATTGCGTAATGATTCCAAAAGCGGGCTCACGCAACTGTCTGGCAGTCAGTTGAACATCAGATTGAACTTCAGGGGCTGTTTTTTTGATGGTGACACTTACTGTATTTGAGCGGTAGACTTTATTTCCTTTTTTCACATAGGCGGGACCAATGGTGAATGTTCCCTCTTTGTCTATTGTGCCGGTGTGTGAGTAAAAATAATAGGTAACAGTGCGGCCGGTGTTGTAGTCGGTTTCCTGCTCCATACCATTCATGATGTCATACCCTTGCGTGAATGCCTGGGGGAGATCTACCTCTATATCGCCATGTATGTTTGATTTCACAGAAATCGTGATCACATCTCCCACATTAGCGGTCTTCGGTTCAACGGTCAGTTGCACCAAAGGCTTTTGTGAAAATGCGTTCCACGAACAAACGAAAAGTACGATATGTGCAAGTAGATATTTCATCACCAATCTTTTCCTGAACGCATTACTACGTTAGTTTCTTTTCCTTTGTTCAATTTTTTCTTGGTGGCTGCCTCTGCGCGCGTCAATTGGTCGAGCAAACGATCTACACTAGTGTTAGGTAGATTGGCGCCATTTCCATCGTTTTTCTGATTCTTTGGATTCCTATTTTTTTTCGCCGGTTTCTTTTTTTGTTCGTTGCTTGAGTTCTTCGGCTGATCTTGGTCGTTCTTGTTTTTGTCTTTCTGCTGTTCTCTCAACTTACGAATTGCTTCGGATAAGTTATACCTGGTTTTTTCGCTGCTCGGATTTTTTTTTAAGGACTTTTTATACGCTTCAACCGCTTGTGCATACTGCTTTTGCTGCATGAAACTATTGCCAAGATTGTGGTGAACCCTTGCTTGTTTTTTGTTGCTTTTAATTTTTGATTTACTCAGCCATTGTGCCGCTGCATTGAAATCACCTAAACGATAGGCCGTTTGACCGATTTCGTTGGAAAGGTTGATGGATTTTGGAGCTTTCTTCTGCGCTGATTTGTAGTACTGTAAGGCAAGCTTGAAATCATTCTTCGAATAGGCAGTACGGGCCATGTTCAATGAATCACGCCATTCTTGTGTCATCCCCGCAAAGCCAAGGAGCACGCTGATTGTGAACGATATGAAAATTGCCTTCGTCATTTTATCTGTCGCTTCGTTTCAGCCAATTTGTACCTGTTAACAATAAAAGACCACAAATCAAGGATGCAAATAACGGAATTTGATATTGATTTTGCGCTACGTCAAACTCCTGTTCTTGGCCTGTTGAGCGCTTCATTCGGTTAATTTCTGTTAAAATAGGCTTCAAATCTGGGAATCCTTCCGCTGTAACGTCTGCCGTCCCCTTAGATTGAGCAGCAATTTTTCGAATAAGGTTGGGATTCATGCGTGAAACTACCAGCTGCCCACGTCCATTTCGCTTGTACCCAAGTTCGGGACGAAGTGGGTCATTTGGAACAGGACCTCCATTTGTGGAACCAATTCCCAAGATGGCCATCTCAATGTTCTTGTCACGAATGGAATCAATGATGGCTGATGGATTATCCTCGTGATTTTCTCCATCTGTGATGAGTAAAATACCCTTGGAGGTGTTGGATTTGGTGAACATCGTATTCGCCGTTTGTAAGGCCGCTTTAATGTTGGTGCCTTGATTCGAGAACATCGACGTTTCAATTTCATCGATGAATAGTTTCGCTGCGGAATAGTCTGAAGTCATAGGCAGTTGCACATAAGCACCACCAGCAAAGACACAAACACCGACCTTTTCACCGGTAAATTGATTCACCAATTGATTGAGCGCGCGCTTGGCACTGACCAATCGTGAACTTCCGCCGCGCATGTCTTTGGTGTTCATTGAATTGGAAACGTCTAGACAAACGACCAATTCGAGTGTTTTTGTGCTTGAACGTTCACGTTTTTTGCCAATTGAAGGTTGCGCCATGGCCAAAATGAGAAAGACGAGCAATGATCGAAATAAGAGGAAATGAATTAGGGACGTATTTGGATGTATGGGTTGAAAAACCGAGGCTTGAGCTTTGGCTGAAATTTGATTCATGCGCGAATTCAATTTCTTCAGACTGTACCAATAGAGTAGATAAACCGGAAGCAAAATGAGGAGCAACCAAAGTTGGTCAATCTTCAAAAAAACCAAATGTGATTTTTCGGATTCCTCTGTGAAAAATCCGAAGTTAAGCAAGGTCAATAGGAAAATGAACCAAAATCCTAACTCAAAGAGTAAAGTCTTGGACAGCATGCGCAGCACTGGGATGCGATGTTGGATTTTATTGCTCATTTCTAAATACAATTCGTTGAACAATCCAAGTCAAGAAGACGAGCACGAAGGCCCAATTTAAAAATGCCATGGGCGTGGCCGGTGGATCCGATGAATAGCGTTTGTCTGTTAATTTTTGCTTTTCAAGCTGTTCGATTTCTTTATAGATTGTTTGCAGACTGGCTTCATCTGTTGCTCGGAAATATTGACCATTCGTTAATGTCGCGATCTTCATGAGCACTTCTTCGTCAATCTCAACGGGCATATTCTCGTAACGAACGCCAAAAGGTGTGGAAACGGGAGTTGGGGCTTCGCCATTGCTACCAACGCCAATGGTATAAACACGAATTCCTTTGGCACGAGCGACTTCAGCTGCCGTGATTGGATCGGTATCACCTGCAGTATTTGTTCCATCCGTGAGAAGGATGATTACTCGCGAAGGCAAACTATCGTTGCGCAAGCGAGTTACTGCGGTTCCGAGGCCTGTGCCGATTGCTGTTCCACCCTCAAGTCCTTCCGGGGAGACAGCATCGATTTGTTGCTTCAAAATTTCATGGTCCATGGTCGCAGGACACGCCGTGTAAGCCTCACCCGCATAGACCACCAAACCAATTCGATCTCCTCTGCGCCCGTCAATGAATTGCTTGGCCACCCGTTTGGATGCTTCAAGACGATTGGGTTCAAAATCCATTGCGAGCATCGACACGGAAACATCCAGCGCAATGACAATGTCAATTCCTTTTTTGTAATCTTGATGTATACCTTCAGGCGATTCTGGATGGTAAGGTTTCGTCATCGAGACAATCACCATTCCCAATGAACATAAATAGGAAAGCGCGATGATCGAACGAAGAATAGGAATCCATCGACTTGAAAAAGTTGACTGTTCAGTCGGTTTTCCGGTGAATTTGAAGAATCCTGGTGCTTGTTGCTCCTTTTTCCGCCA
>Ga0315908_10001772_pt1 | contig 16088 bp, 15 predicted proteins | sample LakEriMetagenome_12_FD_203520 | JGI IMG/M metagenome (GOLD analysis project Ga0315908, IMG submission 203520) | Freshwater fungal communities from buoy surface, Lake Erie, Ohio, United States - Buoy 4 MA124 | ecosystem: Environmental > Aquatic > Freshwater > Lake > Lake biofilm | place: USA... | reverse complement strand
CAAGACCAAAAAATTTCGGGACAAATGTCATTTAATCCGCTCACCGACGGATTAGGAACCCAACATTGGGGAGCCAATATCAAGAGTGAACGGGCTGATTTTTCGAGTAAAGTGGGTTATGTATTTAAAGATCGACCCTACCAAAGTATCGGATTTCAAAATGCTTTTTCCACGCACCAACAACAGTCTTATTTTGGTTTGCGCACCTACGACATCAACCATAAAAGCTATTATTCAAACCTGGTGTTTAGCTCGATTATTCGCAATACGATGCATAAATTCACAACCGGCCTTACGGGTACCTATGATGATTACCAGGAATATTTTGAGGGAACGCCTTACCTCAAATCCATGTTTGACGCGGGTGCTTATTTTGAGTATACCTATGACAATGCCGACAACTTCAGTGTGATTTTAGGCGGACGCGTTGACCAACATTCAATGATGGGAACCTTTGTGACTCCGCGTTTTCACTTGCGTTACAATCCCTGGAAATTTGGCGTGTTGCGATTATCCGCAGGCGAGGGCCGACGCATGGCTGCTGTGTTTGCCGAAAACCAAAACCTCATGGCCAGTTCCCGCAGCTTTGTGATTGAAAACGCGGGGGGCAGTTGGTACGGATTAAACCCCGAACGGGCGCGCAATTATGGACTAAGTTTTTTACAAAAATTTAGAATTGGAATTAAAAACGCCGAAATTGGATTTGATTTGTACCGTACCGATTTTCTAAATCAAGTTGTGGTGGATTTGTATCAAGGTCCACAACAAGTGGAGTTTTTTAATCTGAAAGGCGTCTCGTTTGCCAACAGTTTTCAACTTGATTTTAATATTGAACCCTTGCATCAGTTGTACTTTAGAACGGCCTACAAGTATTACGACATTCAAACTGATTACCGTTGGGAACGCAAAGAAAAACCCTTGCAAGCCAAGCACCGCTTATTTGAAAACATCTCCTACGAAACACTTCCCAAGGCCCAAGGTCAGTTCTGGAAATTTGATTTCACCCTCAATTGGTTGGGTGTACAACAATTGCCTTATACGGTATCGAATGCGGGTATAGATCAATTTCCCACTGAATCCGCTCCCTATACCCTTGTCAATGTGCAGTGTACGCGTATCTTTGGCAAACAAGTGGAAGTGTATGCGGGTGTTGAAAATGCAACCAATTACCAACAGCCCAAGGCCATATTGGGGGCTCCTGATCCTTTTGGAACAAACTTTGATGCCTCCATCGTGTATGCGCCTATTTTTGGTAGGATGTTTTATGGGGGATTACGGTATAAGTTAGATTGAAAGATTGAATAATTTGAAGATTTGAAAATGAAAATAAATAAAATAAACATGAAAAAAATAATACTATTCATCATCCTTTTTGGATGTACATTCTTGGCGCAGAGTCAAGTAAAAAATAAAAACGCCAAATACAACTTTGATGTAAATGGCAACTGTGATCAGTGTCAAAAGCGCATTCAGAAAGCGGCTTTTTCCGTATCGGGTGTAAAAATGGCCATGTGGAATATCGAAACCCACCAAATGACCGTTTTGCTCAACGAAGAAAAGGCGGAGATACTTGATGTAAAAAAGGCGATTGCCAAGGTTGGACACGATACCGATGAGGTCAAAGCCGCCGATGAAGTATATGCTGGGTTGCATGGATGCTGCTTGTATGAACGGGTAAAATAAGCGTTAAGAAAACGATAAACTAAGTCAATCGGTTGTAAGTATATGGTTTTATCCCTATTTTCACGCTCTTAAAAATATACTATGACAAATTTTGATTGGACGCAATTATTGAATCCTGAATTTTACATTACCATGAAAATTGCAGGACACCAATTGGGATTGTTTATTGTATTGTTTATTGTCTTTGCAGAAACAGGTTTGTTTGCGGGCTTCTTTTTACCCGGTGATAGTTTGTTGTTTTTGTCGGGAATCTACTGTGCAAGCTTGGTGCAAAATGTGGTAACTATTGATAATGACATCATTAATGTTATACTATTGGCTTCGTCTGTTGCTGTAGCTGGAATCTTAGGAAATATGGTTGGCTATTGGTTTGGTTTCAAAAGTGGTTACTACCTGTTTAAGAAAGAAGATTCTTTTTGGTTCAAGAAAAGATACCTCATTCAATCCAAAGATTTCTTCGAAAAATACGGCGGGAAGGCCATAATATTTGCACGATTTTTGCCCATATTCAGAACTTTTGCGCCGATTGTGGCAGGTATTGTTACCATGGACAAAAAGAAATTTATGTTCTTTAATGTGTTGAGTTCATTTTTATGGTCCTTTGTGCTGATTTTTTCTGGACATTATTTGTATGGACTGTTTCTAGAAAAAGGAATCGACCTCAAAAAACACATAGAACTCATCGTGATTGTGATCATTCTCATATCGACCCTGCCGGTTGTGTTGAAATTAGTCAAAAAGAAAGTCAAGTTATAAAAACAAAAATCCCGTCAACTGACGGGATTTTTTATTAAAGGAAGTCATGATGATTACATCATTCCGGGCATTCCGCCTCCCATAGGCATTCCGCCTGCTGGGCTGTCTTCTTTGATGTCCACCAAAGCACACTCGGTAGTTAAGATCATGCCGGCTACAGAAGCGGCGTTTTCTAGGGCTACACGGGTTACTTTTTTAGGATCTATGATTCCTGCTTTCAACATGTCTACATATTCATCTGTTTTGGCGTTGTATCCAAAATCGCCTTTTCCTTCGGCTACTTTGGCCACTACAACTGATCCTTCTAGTCCAGCATTTTCTACGATAGTTCGCAAAGGCGCTTCTACTGCTCTTGAGATAATTTGAATCCCAGTGGCTTCGTCGGCATTGGTTGATTTGAGTGAAGCCAAACTTGCTTTTGCACGCAACAAGGCCACACCTCCACCAGCTACAATTCCTTCTTCAACTGCCGCACGGGTGGCGTGAAGGGCATCGTCTACACGGTCTTTTTTCTCTTTCATTTCCACTTCAGAGGCCGCTCCTACATACAACACCGCAACACCGCCAGCCAATTTAGCCAAACGTTCTTGCAATTTTTCTTTGTCGTATTCAGAAGTGGTCGCTTCCATTTGACCTTTAATTTGGTTCACGCGATTTTTAATCATATCGGCATCACCCGCTCCACTTACGATGGTGGTGTTGTCTTTGTCAATGCTCACGCGTTTGGCCGTTCCCAACATCTCAATGGTTGTGTTTTCAAGGGTATATCCACGCTCTTCCGAGATTACAGTTCCACCGGTTAAGATGGCGATGTCTTCGAGCATGGCTTTTCTGCGGTCACCAAAACCAGGTGCTTTTACAGCAGCAATTTTCAGTGCGCCACGCAATTTATTTACTACCAAGGTTGAAAGTGCTTCCCCATCTACATCTTCGGCGATGATCAACAAGGGTTTGCCCGATTGAGCCACAGGCTCTAAAACAGGAAGCAATTCTTTCAAGGAAGATACTTTTTTGTCGTACAACAAGATGTAGGGGTTGTCCAATTCAGTCTCCATTTTTTCAGGATTGGTCACAAAATAAGGGGACAAATACCCGCGGTCAAACTGCATCCCTTCAACCACGTCCACGTAGGTGTCGGTTCCTTTGGCTTCTTCCACTGTAATCACACCTTCTTTACCCACTTTGGCAAAGGCAGTGGCAATCAATTCGCCAATTACGTCGTCGTTGTTTGCCGAAATCGAAGCAATTTGCTTGATTTTCTCGGAGTCACTTCCCACTACTTTGGCTTGTTTGGTCAAATCGGCCACAATGCATTCTACTGCTTTGTCGATTCCGCGTTTCAAGTCCATTGGGTTGGCGCCAGCGGCTACGTTTTTAAGTCCTTCTTTCACAATGGCTTGGGCTAATACTGTAGCGGTAGTGGTTCCGTCACCGGCCAAGTCGTTGGTTTTAGAAGCTACTTCTTTTACCATTTGTGCGCCCATGTTTTCTAGGGCATCGGTCAATTCTATTTCTTTGGCTACGGTTACACCATCTTTTGTAACAGTTGGTCCACCAAATGATTTGCCAATAATTACATTACGACCTTTAGGTCCCAAGGTTACTTTTACGGCATTGGCCAATGCGTCAACGCCACGTTTTAACCCGTCGCGTGCTTCAATATCAAATTTTATGTCTTTTGCCATGGTCTTTGTTTTTTAACTAAAATTAAAATTAGATGATTGCTAAAATGTCGTCTTCGCGCATGATTAAGTAATCCGTGCCTTCGAGTTTTAATTCGGTGCCGGCGTATTTTCCATACAAAACGGTGTCACCCACTTTTACGGTCATGTTGTGGTCTTTTTTGCCATTTCCTACGGCAACAACCGTTCCTTTTTGTGGTTTTTCTTTTGCAGTATCTGGTATAAAAATTCCAGATGCTGTTTGGGTTTCTGCAGCTACGGGTTCAATGAGAACACGATCTGAAAGGGGTTTAATTTGTAATGCCATAATTAAATAATTTAAGTTACTATTTAGATGTACCAACTTCTTGACACAAATTGTGCCAAGCCCTATAAACTGACAATTTTGCTTAAAAAAAATGCCAGCATTGTCAGGCTGGCATTTGTAGAAGGGATGCTGTATTAATTTTGTGCAGGTGCAGCTGGCGTTGCTGGAGCAGGTGTTGCTGGAGCAGCAGGTGTAGCTGCTTTAGGCGCTACTGGTTTGGGTGCATCTGCATCAATTTTGTCAATTATTTTGGAGTCATTGTCACTCAATACACCCGTAAAACTCATGCTTGATAACAGGATTAACAAGATTAATATAGTGGCTAATGTCCAAGTGCTTTTGTCTAAAAAGTCGGTTGTTTTTTGCACACCACCCATCATTTGTGATCCACCCAATGACGAAGACAAGCCGCCTCCTTTAGGGTTTTGTACCATAATGACAATAATTAATAAAAAACAAACAATAGTGATTAAAACTAAAAAAATCGAAAATGTATTCATGACTACTCGTGTTTATTGTAATTCTTTTATTTGTAAAATTCGGTCTGCAAAGAAACTACTTTTTTCTGGATATTTCAAAATTAATATTTCATAGGCTTGAATCGCTTTTTGGTATTTTTTTTGTTCCAAATAGACCTTGGCCAAGGTTTCAGTCATCAAAAACGAAGGATCTTCGGGTTTGTCTGCTGCTAGAATTGTACTTTCCTTTTGCGGTTGTACAGGTGGAATTTTGGGATTCGACTCGATAAATTTGTCAATGAGTTCCAATTTATCAGTCAGTGCCGAAGTTGTTTTTGGCTCATTCTCCCGAATGATGGGTTGTATTTTTGCCAGTTGCAACCATTCTTGAAAGGAATGTTTTTCAGAAGAAGAAAAGGCCAATGGCGCACCTATAGGTTCAATTGCTTCAGTATGTTCGGCTGGCGCGGCATTTGATATCGAGGTGAGTATAGAGCTTTCGAGGGTGTTTTCTCGTATGGCTAATGTTGGAACAACCACTTCGCTGTCCGTTACATCCATGGCCAAGAGCTCTTTGGCTTTTTGGTCGTGTAATTGTCTGTGAACTGCAGTAAAGGTATTCGAAGTAATAAAATCAAACAAGACGGCTCGATCAGTGGTACAAGCGGCGGTGTTTTTGAGTTGTTGGTTGTATTTAAAACTACTTTGGTTATAAAGCCCTTTTAAATACAAGGCTCTTGCAGATTGAAAATACGGAAACTCCTGCACAATTTGCTCCAAGGCATCGGTATGCTTGTCTTGAATTGCATGTGGTTTGTGGAGTAAATAAGTAAATTCTGTTGCGTTCAAAATGCGAATATTAGGTTACCATTTGGCCAACGACTCGTTGAAAATATCTTGTGTAATGCGTTCAAAAATTTCATCCAGACCGGCAGTCAATTTTGCACCAACCAATTGTTCTGATCCTTCGTAATCATAAAAAAACGAAAAGCGTTTTTCAAAATTGTCGCTTTCTTTGTTTTTGTTGGTAAACCGGACGTTAACCGCTATGGTTAATCGGTTTTGTGCGGCGCGTTGGTCGGCGGTTGCCGTAGTAGGACTGATGCGGTAATCGACAATTTCGCCTTCGTAGACTAAATCGCCATTCGCGCTGATGAGGTTTAAACTCGTTTGGTTTTGGATCAGGTTTTGCAAGCGTTGGGTAAACGTGCGTTCAATGCCGGGCTCAATCAAGGGCGCGTTATTTTGAAAGTAATTCACTTGAAAGGTACTGGCGTCAATTTTTCCTGTACCCGTAAAATTGTATACGGAACAGCTGTTGCTTATCAAAACAAGAAAAAGTAATCCAATATAGGTGAAGGTAACTTTCATTTTGGTCAATAAAAATCCAAAGATATTCTTTTTCCGTTTAGTTGTTTTCATAAAATCAATTCGGCGATTACAAATCAAATTGTTTGATTTTTCGGTACAAGGTGCGTTCAGAAATGCCCAATTCATCAGCAGCGGCTTTGCGTTTGCCTTTGTTTTTTTCTAACGATTTTTTGATGAGCTCAATTTCTTTTTGCTCCAATTTAAGTACTTCTTCCTCTTCGATGGTTTCGGCCAACAAATAATTGTCTTCGGTATCGTCAAAATGAGAGGGAGTATTGGACTTGGCAATTACTTCGGTGCGCGGCGATTCTTCAAAACTGATTTCGTTGTCCAACGATTGATTGCCGTATATTTTTTGAATCAAATTGGGATTGATGTCTTGCGTTTTGGAGGCGCCATTTTTCATCAATTCCAAGGTGAGTTTTTTCAAATCATTCAAGTCGCTTTTCATGTCAAAGAGCACTTTGTATAAGATGTCGCGTTCGGTGCTGAAATCACTGTCTGATTTTTTTCCGCTAATTACCGAGGGTAAATTGGTTCCTTCTTGGGGCAAATAGGAAAGCAAGGTTGCGCCGCTAATGTCGCGTTGGGTTTCTAAAACCGAAAGTTGTTCGGCCACGTTGCGCAGCTGACGAATGTTTCCGGCCCAACGAAATTTTTGCAAAACGGCTACGGCTTGCTCGTCTAGTTTTAAGGGCGGCATTTTGTATTTATGGGCAAAATCGGCGGCAAATTTTCGGAACAACAAGTGAATATCGTCTTTGCGTTCGCGCAAGGGCGGCAATAAAATTTCAACTGTGCTCAATCGGTAATAGAGGTCTTCTCTAAATTTTCCTTTGGAAATGGCGTCGAGCAAATTTACGTTGGTGGCCGCCACGATGCGCACATTGGTTTTTTGCACTTGTGAGGATCCTACCTTAATGAATTCTCCGTTTTCGAGCACCCGCAACAAACGCACTTGGGTGGTAAGCGGCAATTCGCCTACTTCGTCCAAGAAAATGGTTCCGCCGCTGGCTACTTCAAAATAGCCTTCTCGGGTGTTGGTAGCGCCGGTAAACGATCCTTTTTCGTGGCCAAATAGTTCGCTGTCAATCGTGCCTTCGGGAATGGCACCGCAGTTTACCGCGATGTATTTGCCGTGTTTGCGGTGCGAGAGTGAATGAATGATCTTCGGAATATTTTCTTTTCCCACGCCACTTTCTCCGGCGACCAATACGCTGATGTCAGTGGGTGCCACTTGAATTGCTTTCTCGATCGCGCGATTGAGTTTGGGATCGTTTCCAATAATTTCAAATCGTTGCTTAATGGCTTGAACACTTTCCATAATCCGTTTGTTTAATTCATTGAGGAATAATCAACCGCTTTTCCAATCAAGGTTCCGCTGGTACAATGCGTGATGTGTACGTTTACAAATTCGCCAACTTGGTAGGTTTGTTTAGGAAAGACAACCACCAAATTTTGTGAATTTCTACCCGCCCAATCGGCAGTTGATTTTTTGGATTCTTTTTCGATTAACACTTCTACTGTTTTCCCCACAAATTCTTGGGTTCTGAACGCGCTGTGTATGCGTTGCAAATCAACAATTTCTTGCAAGCGCCGCAATTTGGTTTCTTCGGGCACGTCGTCTTCCATTTTTCTTCCGGCCAAAGTTCCTGGTCGTTCTGAATAGGCATACATGTACCCAAAACTGTATTTTACTTCGTCCATCAGGCGCAAGGTATCTTGGTGGTCGGCTTCGGATTCAGTCGGAAAACCGGCTATCATGTCTTGGGTGATGCTGCACTCGGGAATGATTTGGTGAATTTTGGCAATCAAGGCCAAGTATTCTTCACGCGTGTGCAAACGGTTCATCTCTTTCAGGATGCGGTCGCTACCCGATTGAACGGGCAAGTGAATGTGCTTGCACACATTAGCGTATTTAGCAATCACGTGCAAAACCGGTTCGTGCATGTCTTGCGGATTGGAGGTCGAGAAACGAATGCGCATCTTTGGAAACGAAGTTGCCACTAATTCGAGCAATTGATCAAAAGTAACCGCAGTTGCTTTTTGCATGTCGCTGGCTTTGTCAAAATCTTTTTTCAAACCGCCGCCGTACCATAAATAACTGTCTACGTTTTGACCCAATAAGGTAATTTCTTTGTAGCCGGTTTCCCAAAGTTGTTTGATTTCGGCCAAGATGCTTTGCGGTTCTCTGCTGCGTTCGCGACCTCGGGTAAAGGGCACCACACAAAAGGTGCACATGTTATCGCAACCACGAGTGATGGAAACAAAAGCCGAAACCCCGTTGGTGTGCAAACGCACGGGAGAAATATCGCCATAGGTTTCTTCTTTTGAAAGCACTACGTTTATCGCGTCTCTGCCGTCTTCGACTTCTTGTAATAAATTGGGTAAATCTTTATAGGCATCGGGACCTACGACGAGGTCTACAATTTTTTCTTCTTCTAAAAATTGATTTTTTAATCGTTCGGCCATACAACCCAACACGCCCACTTTCATACCGGGATTGACAGTGCGTTTTACGGCATTGTATTTTTCCAAGCGTTTGCGTACGGTTTGTTCGGCTTTGTCGCGAATGGAGCAGGTGTTCACCAAAACCAAATCGGCTTCTTCCATGTGCTCGGTGGTGTTGTAGCCATTCTCAGATAATATCGAAGCCACGATTTCACTGTCCGAGAAATTCATGGCGCAACCGTAACTTTCGATGTACAGTTTTTTGGTATTGGATGCTTTGGGTGGAAACTGAAATTGGGTTCCTTGTTTTTGTTCGTCGTGTGTCTTTTCCATATGCTTTTGTGCGTGCTTCAAACCGATGGCAAATATAATGCAATTCGCGCAATTCTGACAAGTTGTCAGTTGATCAATTTTGCTAGCTGATTGCTAAATCAACTTTTCAATTTGTACAATATATATAGGTAAGGTCGGGTCAATTTTTGGAAGTGGGAATTGCTGTTTCAAAAAAACTACTACTTTTGCGGCTCAAACAAATCCAAAGATGGCAAAGAATTTAGTGATAGTGGAGTCGCCTGCTAAGGCAAAAACAATCGAGAAATTTCTAGGTAGCGACTTCCAAGTGGAGTCCAGCTATGGCCACATTGCCGATTTGCCCTCCAAAGAAATTGGGGTTGATGTACTCAACGGATTTAAACCCAAATACGAAGTTTCGGCCGACAAAAAAGCCTTGGTTAGCAAACTGAAAACCTTAGCCAAAAAAGCCGAAATGGTGTGGTTGGCTTCCGATGAGGACCGCGAGGGAGAAGCGATTTCTTGGCATTTGGCCGAAGAATTAAAATTAGACAAAGCCAAAACCAAGCGAATTGTCTTTCATGAAATTACCAGAACAGCGATTCTAAAAGCCATTGATAATCCACGCGAAATTGATTACAATTTGGTGAATGCCCAACAAGCCCGACGTGTGTTGGATCGTTTGGTGGGTTATGAGCTCTCGCCAGTATTGTGGCGAAAAGTAAAAGGGGGTTTGTCTGCCGGTCGTGTACAATCGGTGTCGGTTCGACTTATCGTAGAGCGCGAACGCGAAATCCAAGAATTTAAAGCAGTTGCATCATATAGTGTGGTGGCCGAATTTAGTACGACAAACGGAAAAACGGTAAAAGCCAAATTGGCCAAAAACCTAAACACCAAGCAAGAAGCCCTTGATTTTTTACAAAAAAACATAAACTCATCCTATACCGTAAGTGATTTAGAAACCAAACCGGCCAAAAAATCACCCGCTGCGCCTTTTACAACTTCTACTTTACAACAAGAAGCGGCGCGTAAATTGTATTTGCCTGTAGGAATCACGATGCAATTGGCACAACGCTTGTATGAGGCGGGGTTAATTACCTACATGAGAACCGACAGCGTGAACCTTTCACAAGAAGCATCTGCCGCTGCTCAAGCCGAAATTATCAAATCCTATGGTGCGCAATACAGCAAGCCTAGAAATTTTGCAAACAAGAGTAAAGGCGCACAAGAAGCCCACGAAGCGATTCGTCCCACCGACATGTCACGCCATACGGTAAATGTAGATCGCGATCAAGCCCGTTTATATGATTTGATTTGGAAACGCACCTTAGCCTCACAAATGAGCGAAGCCGAATTGGAGCGTACGCAAGTAAAAATTGCGGCCTCAACCCACAACGAATTATTTTCCGCCTCGGGAGAGGTGTTGTTGTTTGATGGATTTCTTAAAGTTTACCTTGAAGGAACGGACGACGATGACGAAGAACAAGAAGGCATGTTGCCGGCTTTGAAAGTAAACGAATCCTTGCAGCAAAATTACATTACGGCAACCGAGCGTTATTCGCGTCCAGCAGCCCGATATACGGAGGCGTCCTTAGTGAAAAAATTAGAAGAATTGGGTATTGGTCGACCATCAACTTATGCGCCAACAATCTCTACTATTATAAGTAGAAATTATGTAGAAAAAGGAAATCTAGAAGGTCAAGAGCGCAACTACACCCAATTGACTTTGCAAGCCAATGCCGTACAAGAGCAATTGCTCAAAGAAAACACAGGGTCTGACAAAGGCAAGTTAGTACCCACCGATATCGGAACGATCGTTACCGATTTTTTGGTGAAAAATTTTGGCAGTATTTTGGATTATCATTTTACCGCCAAAGTAGAACAAGATTTTGATGAAATCGCTGAAGGCAATGTAAACTGGGCCAAAATGATGCAGGAGTTTTATGATAAATTCCATCCCAATGTACAAGATGTAGAAGCCAATGCCGAACGCGAAAGCGGCGAACGCATCTTGGGTGTTGATCCTGTTTCGGGAAGACAAGTGAGTGTACGTTTGGGTAAATTTGGTCCGATGGTGCAAATTGGTGAAGCCGATGCCGAGGACAAGAAATTTGCCAGTTTAATGAATGATCAAAATATTGGCACGATTTCTTTGGCTGAAGCCTTGCAATTGTTTTTATTGCCTAAAAACTTAGGCGAATACAAAGGCGAAGTGATCGAAGTGAATAACGGTCGTTTTGGGCCTTATGTAAAATTTGGCACACAATTTATCTCCTTGCCACGCGGGGAAGACCCGATGAATGTTACCTTGGAAAGAGCCCAAGAAATTATTGATGAAAAAGCCAAAGCAGATGCGCCCATTGGTGTTTATCAAAACGAACCCGTACAAAAAGGGGTGGGTAGATTTGGACCATTTATCAAATGGAACGGCATGTTCATTAACGTGAACAAGAAATACAATTTTGACCACTTATCGCAAGCCGATATCGAGCAACTCATCGAAGAAAAATTGCAAAAAGAGGTAGATAAAGTTATACACCACTGGAAAGCAGAAGGTATATTGGTTGAAAAAGCCCGTTGGGGAAGATCGGTTATTACAAAGGGTAAGATCAAAATTGAACTTAATAAAGACATTGATGCCGCGGCACTAACATTGGCTCAGGTGGAAGAAATGATTGCCAAGAAACAGCCGGCAAAGAAAACAGCGGTTAAAAAAGCGCCCGCCAAAAAAGCAGTTGCTAAAAAATCAACTCCAAAGAAAAAATAAAGTGGATTATACTTTCTTGACTCCCGTTTCAGACGAGGTCCTTCATTTTGCCGAGTCCCTCAGTTCGCAACATTTGGGGTCTAAAATTAGTTTGCACACGCCCTATGATTTTCCAGAAATGGACTGCATCAAAATTGCGCTGATTGGTGTTGCGGAATCTCGTGGTGGATTGCAAGTGAAGGCAGAAAATATCGATGCGGTTCGAAAAGAAATATACAGTCTTTTTCCAGGAAATTGGAATTTACGAATTGCCGATCTTGGCGATTTGGATTCAGGAGATACGATAGAGGATACTTATTTTGCTTTACAGCAGTTGGTGAAATCGCTACTTAAAAACAATTGTATTCCTATTATTATTGGCGGCACACAGGATTTAACCTATCCAATGTATCGCGCTTATGATGGTTTAGAACAGATGGTCAATTTGGTGTCAATCGATAGTAAATTTGATTTTGGCAAAGAAAAAGATGCACTCTCTGCCACATCCTATTTGACTAAAATAATCATTGACGAGCCCAACAATCTTTTTAATTACAGCAACATTGGCTACCAAACCTATGCGAATTCACAGGAAGAAATCGATTTGGTAGAGAAGTTGTTTTTTGATGCCTATAGATTAGGAGACATTTCCAATACAATTACCTTGGCCGAACCCGTATTGAGAGATGCGGATTGTGTGAGTATTGACATGCAGTCTGTAAAATCATCCGATTCAGGTAACTTTTTTGTTTTTTCGCCCAATGGTTTTACTGGAAAAGAGATATGTGCCTTGGCGCGTTATGCCGGAATTAGCGACAAAGTCAGTGCGTTTGGAGTTTTTAATTCTTCCGCTTCTCAACAAGAAGCAGTATTGATTGCACAATTGTTGTGGTATTTTATTGAAGGAGTAGAGCACCGTTCTAACGAGTATCCATTTGGAAGCAAAGACCAATACATTAAGTATACGGTGCCGTTGGATGGGGAGGAATTAGTATTTTATAAAAGCAACAAAACAGACCGTTGGTGGATAGAAATCCCCCATATAAATAATACGCACACTAAACTTCAAAAAAGCACGTTATTACCTTGTTCATATGAAGAGTATTTGGCTGCATGTGCCAATGAAATTCCAGCCCGATGGTGGAAAGCACAGCGCAAGAATTTGATCTAGTACGCGATTTTGATGTTACGTTGAAATACACTATTCTTGCAAATAAAAACTTACAATTTATAGTTTACCATGCTTTTCATCGATTAATTAAGTGTTTTAGCGAGGAACTTTTAATTACAATTAAACCTAAGTTTCTATTTTTGTTTTCGATTGCGATTTTTAATACAATTAAATTGTTTTTTTAAAAAATAATAAATAGGTTTACGGCCTCAAAAATTGAATACACACATAACCCAAATTTATATGAAGAAATTCATTGCATTTACAGTATTTTCAGCACTCTTGGTTAGTTGCGGAGGTTCTAGTGATAAAGGAGAATTAGTAGGAGTTAAAGGAAAAAAATGGTTCCCAGAGAAACCGCTAGGTATGTCATTGATTCCAGGTGGTGCTTTCATCATGGGTAAATCGGATGACGATTTAGCTAACATTCAAGATGCTCCTACCAAAACAGTAACTGTTCGTTCTTTTTATATGGATGAAACCGAAATTACAAACAGTGAATACCGTGAGTTTGTAGAATGGGTTAAAGATTCAACTATTCGTGTGCGCTTAGCTATTCTTGCCGACGAACTAGGTGGAGGAGCTCCAGCTGCAGGTGGCGCTACAGGTGCTGCTGCTAAACCTGCTAAAGGATCAAAGGGAGGAAGTATTAATGATTTTAAATTCAACGATACTGATCCTGCGAAGATGACTGCTTACGATAAATACATGAATGAAAATTACTACAGCGTGGGTACTGAAGAAGATCCATATGCTGGAAGAAAATTAAACCGCAAAGTAAAACTGATCAAGGATACCTCTAAATATCCGGATGAGTATTACACGGAGGTGATGGATTCGATGTATATCCCAATGGCTGAGGCATTCAATGGATTGAGAACCATTGATGCTAGCAAATTGAAATTTAGATATTCTTGGTTGGACATTCAAGCAGCCGCAAAAGCTAAGGCTGGAAAACGTAAAGATTTCATTCGTACCGAAACCCGTCCAATCTATCCAGATACAACCGTTTGGATCAAAGATTTTGCCTACTCGTATAATGATCCTATGCACAATGATTATTTATGGCACCAAGCCTATTCTGAATATCCAGTTGTGGGTGTAAATTGGCATCAAGCTAAAGCATTTTGTGCCTGGAGAACCTTAAAGAAAAATGCTTACATTAAATCCAAGAAAACAGGTAGAGATTTAATAAATGCTTTCCGTTTACCAACGGAAGCTGAATGGGAATATTCTGCTCGTGGTGGTTTGCAATCTGGAACTTATCCTTGGGGTGGTCCTTATACCAAAAATGACAGAGGATGTTTCTTGGCTAATTTTAAACCTAATCGAGGTGATTATGCTGCCGATCAATCTTTGTATACCGTAGAAGCAAAATCATACGAGCCAAATGGATATAACTTATACAACATGGCTGGTAACGTGTCTGAATGGACTGCTTCTTCTTATGATGCAGGTGCATATGAATATGTATCTACTATGAATCCAAATGTACCGGATTTAAAAAACATGCGCAAAGTTGTGCGTGGCGGATCTTGGAAAGATGTTGCGTATTTCTTACAAGTAAGTACGCGTGACTTTGAATATGCAGATACATCAAGAAGCTACATTGGTTTTAGAACCGTTCAAGATTATATGGGAACATCTGTTACAGGCAACGCAAAAAAATAAACAATAAACCACTTAATTACATTAACTTAACTAACTAAATTTTTTTATTATGGCATTTTTAAGCAAAAAAGTAATGAATTTCGCTTACGGTATGGGAGCGGCAGTAGTAATCATTGGAGCACTATTTAAATTGATGCACTGGCCTGGAGCAAGCGCGATGTTGATTATTGGTCTTGGAACTGAAGCTTTGATTTTTGGACTTTCTGCATTTGATCCGGTTGATACAGAATTAGACTGGACTTTAGTATACCCTGAACTTGCTGGAGGAGAAGCACAAAAGAAATCGGCTAAGTCACAAGATGCTCAAGATCCACAAGGATTATTATCACAAAAACTTGACGCTATGCTTAAAGAAGCCAAAATTGATGGTGAATTAATGGCTAGCTTAGGAAATAGCATTAAAAATTTCGAATCTGCTGCTAAAGGAATAGCTCCTACTGTTGATTCAATTGCTTCTACTAAAAAATACAGTGAAGAATTGACGTTAGCGGCTACTCAAATGGAGTCATTAAATGGTTTGTACAAAATCCAATTGGATAGCGCATCAAGAAACGCACAAATTAATGATGAAGTTGCTGAAAACAACTTGAAATTGAAAGATCAAATGCAGTCATTGACGTCTAACTTGTCTTCATTGAACAATGTTTACGGCGGTATGTTATCTGCTATGGGTAACAAAGGGAACTAATATCTTCCTACTTTTTTAATATATAAACCAAACTAATTAATTAGAAAAAATGGCAGGAGGAAAATTAACCCCTAGACAGAAGATGATTAACCTGATGTACCTGGTTTTCATCGCGATGTTAGCGTTAAATATGTCAAAAGAAGTATTATCTGCTTTTGGTATCTTAAATAATAAAATTGTTGAATCAAATGTAATTACGGATGCTAGAAATGAATCTTCATTTCAACAATTAGCCCAGAAAGCAGCTGATCAACCCAAACAATATGGAGACAAAAAAGCAAAAGTTGAAAAAATTCGTGCTTTGTCTAAAGAATTCAATGATTATATCGAAGCTATAAAAGCAGATTTTACCAAAGAATTCAAAAAAGACGAGAACGGAAATCTTCCTTTTGAAGCGATGGACAAAGGTGACATGGTAGATGAGAAGTGGTTCGAAGGAGATAAGCCTAGCAAAAAAGGAAAAGAATTTCTAGAAAAAATCGCCAATTTCGTTTCACAATTAAAAGAAGTTGGAGGCAGTTCTATCGCTGAGGTAGAGTTGAAAAAAATCCAAAATCGCTTTTCAACAGCTTCTGTTTTCTCTAAAACTGAGAACAAAAAAATTGAGTGGATGGAGTACAATTACAAAGGTTTCCCTTTGATTGCGACCATTACAAAACTGTCTCAATTGCAAGCAGATATCAAAACGACTGAAAGTGATATCATCAATGGAATGTTTCAATCTGATCTTGTGGCAGCAGCCTCTTTGACTGCTTACCAACCGATAGTAGTTCCTGAAAAAACAGCTTTCTTTCAAGGTGAAGCGGTTAAAGG
>Ga0315908_10001771_pt1 | contig 16094 bp, 12 predicted proteins | sample LakEriMetagenome_12_FD_203520 | JGI IMG/M metagenome (GOLD analysis project Ga0315908, IMG submission 203520) | Freshwater fungal communities from buoy surface, Lake Erie, Ohio, United States - Buoy 4 MA124 | ecosystem: Environmental > Aquatic > Freshwater > Lake > Lake biofilm | place: USA... | reverse complement strand
AGTTTTATTTCTGAAGGTGAGTCGCGAGCGAAGCATCAAACTTGCATGTGTGGACCGGATGGCGGTTCACGACCTCACAGAAGTCGACATCTTTGTATTCACGATGTCGCAATTCATGTTCTTGAAAGGAACTATGATGAGTATCGAAAGTTTTGGAAAATTTGCAGCTTCGATCGCACTGGTAGCGGGTCTCGCACTTGCCTTTCCGCAAGTGACACAAGCCCAATCACGGATCAATGACAAGGTGTCGAGAAACAATGGGGCTGGCTTTTGGGCCAACCAGCGAACGTCTCGCAACATCCAACATGCCAGAGACTATTCAACTGGAATCCAGCGGTATGCGACTCAATCGCCGATGATTCAAACGCAGGTGACGCAAGCAGAATCCCAGATGCTTGGTCAGCAATTGCAGGCCATTCAGCGTGATTTGGTAATTGTTCGTGACGAACACGCAACTAACCCGAAGGTTGTCGCGCAAGTCAAGAAGATCGAAACGCAACTCGGCCAAGCGAACGCAGTCCAGAAGTCGCTTCATGAAGAATGCTGCAAATCATCACCAGATGGAAAAATGTGCGCAGAGATGTGCAGCAAGATCCAAGTATCGCTAGATGAAATGAAGAAGGAGCACGACAAGCTGCTAAAGGAGCTCGGTCACGAAGATGCCGCACACCATGCGGCAGGTGGACATGAGCCTCTCGATCATGAAACGCCGGCACCAAAGCCTGGGAAGTAAAGTTTTTATCGCCCGTGTTCACCTTGAACAATCGTTAGTAGGCAGTTCGCCTTTTGCGAGCTGCCTTTGGCGTATCATCGCTGGAATCTTTCCATTCAGTCGGTTCCTCTACGCTTCTTTTATTCGCGACTATGACTGACGAAGAGCGTGCACGATTGAAATTGTTGAAGCTTGGATTGCTGGAGGTAAACCAGAGATCACGCCAACACAAAGGGAAATTGCTGATCCGGAAAACGCCTGTGCTACGGACGGTCGGAAGGCAATAGTCGCTCCCTCAGCTCCGATCGCAAAACCACCGAGACTCAGCGCGAGCATCGCAAGCAACGTTCCGGTTACGCCTCCCACCAAGCATAAGAGTGTGCTTTCGGTGAGAACCAGACGCATGGTGGTTAGAGGACGCACGCCGATGGTCTGCAACACTGCGTATTCCTTGATGCGATCCTGGACACTCATGACCGTTGTAGTAGCCACAAGCGATAACACCAGACCGACACACGCGTAGCCGAGCCAGTGGGCAAACCCGATGAGGTCGACAAGATCCGAAAGTGTGCTCGCTTGAAACGCTCCTTTACGACGCGTTTTGGTTGCCACGGCACCGGCTCGCAACTTGGAGTCGATTTCACTTGCCACGCGATCGGGATCGGCATCGTCGGTCAATTGGACCTCGTGCTGAGTAACCAGTCCGGCTGCGTTGAGGCCGCGGGCATACTGCAGAAAAGCGAGACTCGTATAAATAAGGTTTTCTTCGGAAGGCACCGTCGACGAAAAAAGCCCTGCTATCCGCACCGAAATGTCACCGATCGAAAACTGGTCGCCGACTTTTAAGCCTCGACGATTCGCAACATTGCGCCCGACAATGGCTGCATCGCGTTGTGATTGAAACTGTTGCCAGCTACCGCTTACAAGCGTGAGTGGTCGCGACTTTTGGATCTGGATGGGGTCGGCACCGTTGAACACCACGATGTCCAAGCTTGCTCGACAGTTATTCGTCCACACTTGGATAGGCATGACATCGCGCACCCCATTAATCTCACGGATCTTCGTTGCATAATCCTCTGGCAAGCGGCTGGTGGTTGGGCAAAAGCGATTTTCCTGAAACACAATCAAGCTGCGATCCGCATCCGAACCCGTCGTCAGCCGATGCAGCCCCTCTTGAACAGAGCCCACAAAACAAAAAACGAACATCGCCACTGCTGCACCGGATACGGTCAGCAGAGTTCGAGTGCGGTGTCGCCACAATGTTTTCAAGACATAACCTATCATCGAGCTGCTCCTTCAGCGCGAGCCAGGAACTTGCCCCGATCAAGGATTAATTGCTTGGTTGCAATGGCCGCGACGTTGCTATCGTGCGTGACCATCAACATCGTGATATTGAGTTCACGATTAAGTCTCTGTAGTAGTATCTGAACTTGGTCGCTGGTTTCTGAGTCCAGACTCCCAGTCGGTTCATCCGCCACAACAACTTTCGGATGAGCCACGATTGCACGAGCAATTCCCACGCGTTGTTCTTGTCCACCGGAAAGCTGGCGGGGATAGTGGTTTGCTCGATCGCTCAAGCCGACCGCCTCTAGAGCCAGTTCAACTCGTTGCCTTCGTTTCGCGGAGGATAACTTCAACAGCAGCGTTGGTAGTTCAACATTCTCATAAGCGGTCAACACAGGAATGAGATTGTGTGTCTGAAATATGTACCCAAAGTTGGCAGCTCTCCAATCAGCAAGCTGCGTGCGAGACAACTTGGTCACATCTGTCCCATCGACAGTGATTGTTCCCGCATCGGGCCGGTCAATTCCGCTCACCAAGTTAAGCAGCGTGCTTTTGCCGGTACCACTGGGACCCATTAAGGAGATGAACTCGCCTTCCTCAATGTCCATGCTGATGTTGTCAAGTGGCGTGATGGTCTCTTCGCCCTTACTAAAGCTCTTGCTTACACCACGAAGTTCTACGAGTGCCATCTATTTCATTCCTATAATTGGATCGTCGCTTGTTACATGCACCCTCGCACCATCTCGCAATCCATCTCTTCCTGAAGCGATCAACTTATCTGTAACTCGGAGACCTGATTTGATTGCGATGAGGTCATCGGCCGCTTTACCACCTAATTCCACCGTGCGTTTTCTCGCCGTTGAATTCTCATCAACTATCCATAGAAACGATTGTGAATCGCTGGCCTGCACGAAAGACTCTGGAACGAATATGCGCTCGGCCTCTCCCATTGAATCGGACGATACGTCGCTTTTCGGAGCCAGAAAAGCGGCTGTGACGAGCATCTCGGGGCTCACGGATAGTGGTGGGTTAAGCAACTCAACCTTGACCTCCAATGTATTTTTCTGAATGTTCGCCGAGCTGGTGATCTGCAGCACTTGACCGTGGATTACATCGGCAGAAGAGGCGGTCTCAATGTTGACTTGTTGGCCCGGTATGACCATCGGAACGTCCTCAAGTCGCACATCAACTCGCACCTGAAGTTTTTGTGGATCATACATTTCGACGACCGTACTTGAGCTTTGTCCAGCCGTAGTTTCGAGGCCCATGACTCGCGATCCAGGAGATGCGACCACTCTTAGAATGCGACCCTGCATCGGAGCGCGTACTGTGCTCCGCTCGAGGGCAAGTTCCGCTTGGCGTACTTGCAGCTTAGCTTCATTTCGATAAGCCTCCGCCGATTGAACCTTCGCTTCTGCTTCTTGCAGTTGCCGAGTTTCCTCTACCAGCAACTCCAATTGCCGTTCAAGAGCGTGAACGACTTCCTCGAGCGCACTGACCTCGCGTTCCAGATTAGGTTCGCGTTGTTTCAACTCTTGCAAGTTTGCTGTTGCCATCGCATGCTCGTTTTCGGCTTTCGCGATCGTGTTATCTGAGATCGCCCCCTTGGCTGATTGCTTTCCTGCCATACTTCCGAGCGTGTATTTAACGCTCGATTCGGCAGACTTGATAAGGAAGGGCAGTTTGGCTAACTCTGTTTTTGATTTCGTCAAATTGCTCATTGCATCGGCCAGTTGAATTCTCAAGTGCACGGGATTGTCGAAGCGAATGCGCGCTGCGGAAAGCTCCGCCTTCGCGCGATTAAGTTCACCCTCGCGGATTGCTAGAGCATTCTTCGCTTGCTCAAGTACCAATTCCGCATCGATGGAAACCAATCGTGCGATCGGCTCCCCTTTCTGCACTGTTTGCCCGCCTACGACCATTAGCTCCTCGATAACTCCGTGAGTCATCGCGGCTACGCTAATGGCGGTTGGACGAGGCTCGATCCAGCCTGGCGCTTGGAATAGCGTTGTACCTGCTTGCTGAAGCTCAGCTCGCTTTACAATCACCGGAACGACCGTCACTGAGCGGGCTGGCATGAAGCGAGAGCCCGCTGCAGCGAAAAGTAGCATCGCAAAGCCCAACAAAACGCCGACAGGTAATGCATACCGCGACAACCATCGCTTCTTGTGTTGAAGTGATGGCGCTTTGGTTGCGCTGATTGTCGGCGTACGATCTAGCGCCAGGCTACTAATATCTAGTTGTTCTTTTGCCATGATCATTTACCTGGCCGAACAAACACTTGGTTAGCGGCAATGGTAAGGTTGCCTTGTTCATCGCGTTTGGCTTTACCTTTGACAACCACCGTCGATAGTTCTTTGACCTTGAGTAGGTCGCGAGCACTTGACGCAACTGGTTTGCCTGTCTCGTCAACGAGTTTGATCGTGGCGATATTTTCCTTAACGGCTTCCGTCTGACAGCAATAGTCCCAAGGAGTTGGGCAACCTTCATCGTCCGCGCAGTATGGCACTTTCGGATCGACAATCGTGAACGCTGCCAGTCCTTCAACAAACGGCTTGCTTGATCCACCGATCAAACCAACAAGGGTAACTTCTTGTCCGTCTTCGCTCTTTGCTCGAGCTTCACCTACGGGCATGGCTCCCGTGGGCTCGCTTTCAACAAGAAAAGACGAAGTGGATTGGCTGGTATTCGCAGTCGATGAGCTACTGTCTTTCGACTGACAGCCGACAGAGGCGAGAGTTAAAACGGCCAACGCGATACTTGAAAAAACTTTCATCTAAACGCTCCAAAACGAATCAAGGGTTTTCAAAACTAAACAGCTTTAAGGCTCGCTGCGACTTCTGCTCGCAGCGCTTTCAGTGCCGGTGGTAACGCACCAACGACACCCAATAACAGTCCGACGCTGCAACCAATTAAGATCGCTACGCCGTCGATGCGTAACGTAAACGCACCCATCGTGAACCGAACTGCCATTCCATTCAGCACGGTCAGCGCGATCACTCCAGAAACGAGCGATCCGGCTGCAGATAGAAGCACACCTTCTTGGATCAAACTGATCAAGATAGCGCAACGGCGGTAACCGATCGCCTGCAACGTCGCTATTTCCCGGACGCGGCCTGCAACCGCTCCGTACATCATGTTCAGCCCAGCGAAAATCCCCGCACTGGACACCAGCACTACGACCAGCCAAGCCAACAATCGAACGGGCTTATAGTGTTGTTGTAGCGTTGCGTAATACTCAGTTTCCGCTATCGCCCGAAGCTCAAGGTCTGTTCGTTCCTTGCAAAACAATTCAACTTCAGCGGGTGAACTGCCCGGCGCAAGGAGCAACGCCACCAAACTAATGTCTTGCCGCTTTGATACAGTTTGAAAATCGGACAACCTGCACCAAATCTCAGATTCATAGGCAGCACCGCCGGCCGCGAATCTTCCACTGATGTTCCACGAACGTCCCTCGAACTCGATACTCTTTCCAATAGCGAGTTCATCTTCGCGGCTTCCTAGCTTTGCGGCCGCCAATCGCCCTACCATCACCTCGCCGTCACTTGGCCAAGCACCATCGACCAACTGAACTGAACGTCGGACCAGGGGCGCGGCGAGAGTTACACCCCGCACCAATCCCAATCCGCCTTCATTGTTTTCGCTCTTAACTCGTGTGCCTGCATATAACTCGGGCGACGCATGATTGAGTCCAAATCGCTTGATCGTTCCATCTACACTGGCAGTCAATAAGGATGGCGTCCGGGCAGGGATGGATGAGTTCTCAATGTTCTCTTCCGAGTTCACCGAGTAAACCAATACGACGTTTTGGTCGCCGCTTGCGGTCAACGACTGTTCAAGTCCACGAATGAACCCGACCACCACGAACACCAACATCACGACAGTGGCCAGTGCCATCATCGTTAATGCAGTGCGCACCGGTCGCCTAGCCAGATTGCGAACGCCGTATTCCCAGGGAAGCAGCATGAAGGAGGTCTTACTTAGGCTGGATCATCACGCTGCGAAAAGTTTGCGCAGCACCGAATCTCAACAAGTGAATCTGAATCGTTGTCCTACCGAACAACACTTAGAAGAAACGCAAAGGCGTTGGCTGGCTCAGATCTGCCAAGATTGAAGCGCTATACGCGCATCGCTACCCGTGAATGCATGCTTCACGACGATTCTCGAATGCCCATCAGCGAAAAACGAACTGACGGGGCTTCGTAGTTCGATGTGTATCCGATGAAACCAGCAAATCCCATCGGAAGATTGTGGAAGCTCAACCGGACTAGCTACAATCGCCCCTTCGCAAATGCAATTCTTGCACTCGCAATCGCGATCATGTGGCTCGGGGGCAGCAGGGACCTCTGTTTCCACGCAGTCAAAGCAACATTCGCACGTCGCGCAAGCACTTTCGACGCTGGAAGCTGGGAGCTGTTGGCAACCCAAACAATTGAGCGGACAGGTCAACAAGTTGACGATTAGGAGTAGTGCTACTAGAGGGGATCTCATTCCTTTAAGGATAGCTCTTGGACGCCATCGAGGCAATGTCAGCCACCGAACCGCACGAGTTTTGGGCTTTTTGATGCCCAGGAGCAACGTAAATCAGATATTGGCGGGTGACCGACCGCCAATGAATCACTGCTTCATTCGGGGGATTCGGACTTTTCGTTAAAGGTGCCCCAATCGTTGATTCGATACCAAAGAGGAAGTCCCAGATCGGTTTTCGTTTCCACAGCTTCTGCCCTGGATTGCCCAATGCTTCGCACTCCGCTAACACGATTCGCTCAATGCGCCGTGTTTGTGGCTGCGATCATTTCCGCCTTGATCCCTCCCTCGTCGCTGGCTTGTACGCACTGCCTACTGCGTGATGTGATTGAGATCGCCGGTCACAACTCTGATTGCGAACATGATCAAGAAGAGCATTCGTGCGAAGCTCCTTGCTCCGAATCGCATGACTCCGACTCTCCGGGCCATCATCCGGACGACGATCACCATTCGCACCGCGATTGTCCGTGCTGCATCGGTGGTTTTGAAAACGCATTATTGCTTTCTGGTTCAGTTAATCGACTAGCCGATATTGCGACGGTCACTCCAGCGTGGTCAGGGTTTGAGTATCAGCAGCGTTCGATGAAGCAATTTCAGCACCTTTATCCCGACAAGTCGACTCGGTCTACCTCTTTGCCAAACGTGCTGCGCATTTGAACCGAGCTTGGCGTTAACCATCGCCAATTCTTTTTTGTTCGGATCACTACTGGCACTCGATATCTTTACTCGAGAAAGCCCTTTGCTACTCAGTGCGCTTGCTTCGGAGGGAGCTCCATGAAAATGAACATTGCACAATGGATCGTCTGCTCAGCCGCTTGTATGGCGGTTGGCTGCAGTGGACTGGAGCGACACATCCGTCCAAGCGAGCAAGCAACAGTCTATGCATCCCCAAGTTTGCAAAGCGACGCTGTTAGCCAAAGCAAGACGGGCATCGATACACCGTTGGACCAAAACCACGCATTGCGAAGTCAACCGGTTTCGCAAGCCGCGTATGCTCATCAGTCCTCTCAAGCTTCCGGTGTGGTCGAACCCGCTTCCGTTGACGTTGTCATGGTCGACCCAGTGACCTCGAATGAAGCCATTGCTGACGGTGCGACGCTCGAAGGACTCCTGTCGCTTGCGTTCGCGAACAATCCAGCCATTAAAGAACTGGCCGCGACGACTCAGATCGCAGCAGGTTATCGCACACAAGTCGGTCTGTACGCCAATCCGATGCTGGGCTACCAGGGCCAACAGTTGGCTGACGCCGGGACAGATCAGCACCTACTATTCGTTCAACAGCAAATCATTACGGGCGATAAGCGTGCACTGAATCGTGCTGTACTTAATGAAGCCGTACGAGCCCAAGTACAAGAACTAGAAGCCCAAAAGCTTCGAGTTGCGACAGACATCAAGACCGCCTATTACGACAGCCTTCGAATTCAAGAACAACTGGCATCGATCGATCAGTTTTTTGAATTGCTGAAGCAAGGGGTGAATGCGGCTGAGAAACGTATGCAAGCAGGCGAAGGCTCCAAGATCGACCTTTTGCAGACTCAAGTTCAACTCAAGCAGCTGGAACTTGATCGAAGGCAGCTTTCAGCCTCGCTGTCGGCCCGACTGCGGGAGATCGTTGCTCTAGCTGGCATGCCGAACATTCAGTTACAGGCGGTCGCGGGAGAACTGCCGAAGCTACCAGCGAACCAAGACTGGAAAGCAGTTGAAGATGGACTTGTTGCAACCAGTCCCGAGTACGCTGCTGCTCAAGCTCGAATCCGTCAAGCCAGCGCAGCGATCCGACGTCAAGAATCTCAGCCCTTACCAAACCTAAACGTCCAGTTCGGAGCAGGCGTCGATAACAGCACCGACTCGGGCATGATGAATGTGCAGGTTGGTGCGCCAATTCCAGTTTTCAACAAGAACCAAGGCAACATCGCTGCGGCTCGCGCTGAGTACTGTCGAGCGGTGCAAGAAGCACAGCGCATCGACAACGCGATTCGTGCGCGGCTCGCGATTGCTTCTGGGGACTACGCTCGAGCAGCCGAGGCCGTCGACATGTACTTAAGCGAACTTTTGCCCGCTGCCCAAGAAACATTGGATCTAGCCGAGGGCGCGTACCGAGCCGGTGAACAGGATTTCATCCAGCTACTGGTTACGCGACGAACGTACTTTGACACGAACCTTGCCTACATCGCAGCTCGTGCCCAACTGGCCACGGCGCAGGCACAAATCGATGGTTATCTGCTGACCGGGGCGCTCAATGCTGTCATTAATAACAGCGGAGACGACTCGCTTCGGGGACTAACCCTTGACCAGGAATAAGCGTCTCTGATTCGATCGCAGCTCAGAATGAACTAGTTACCTAACCGTCGTTGCGGTATCATTAAAAGGTCCGCGTGCCATGAACTTCAATCCCGTAATTCGTAAAAGTTGGCTCGTAATGTTCTTTGCCATTCGCCTTTTGACACTGGTTGCCTTCACCGCTCACGCGGTGCTCGGTTGCTGTTTGTCTCATGGCAGCTGCATGCAAGAACAAGCCGCCATCTTAACGGGGCATGGCTGCGACCACGATGGACATGCGTGCGATTCACATGGACACGATGATGAACACGCATCGAACGGTCACGAGATAGCCACAGCGTCGATTGCCGAGAATGGCGTTGATACTTGCCCGTTGGAAGGACACGGCCACTCCAATCATTGTGATGACGGCCAGTGCGTATTTGGAATCGCCGAAGCTCCGACTAGTTTTTCAGACCTCTAGTCCATCGCCAATCCAGTTTGGATCAATGCGTCCGTTGACTTTTGGCAAGTTGCATCCCGCGCTGCTGACTTCGTTGGCAGTTGGCTGGATGGTCCGCCAAAGGCACCTCTTAATCGCGCCGTACACCAAGTGTGGCTAATTTGATAGGGCATTCGCACGTCCGAGCAACAACTCTTGTTTTTGCTGGTCGTTTCTTCAGCCCACAAACGTAGTTGAATTCCTGCTTCGCAAGAGCAATCAGCTGTTTGCTGCGCGTAACTCTGCGTTACTCGTAGCCCAGGTTCTTGCATTGCTGGACTGAAACAACTGCCTGCCGCAGATCAATGTGCATGCTCATCTCCACGCACATTCTAGATCGAGTGGCCGCGCGCTATCACCTTCGAAATGGATTTTCAATTGTCGAGTTTACTATGAAAAAGCTCTCACTTCAGGCGATGTTCAGCAACCCATGGATTAGATGGGGCGTTGGATTGTCATTGGTTGCCGTCGCTGTATTTTTCTATCCCAAGTGGTGGCCAGCCTTAAACGGCTGGATCGACGGAACGGTTGCTGCTCGCAAGGAATCCATGCGCGAGGCAGGCGAAGGGGATGCCCATTCAGACGAAGAGCACGACCATGCTCATGAAGAAGATGGACACGACCACGCAGGACATGACGAGAGCAGCTCGCTCGAGCTGACTCCCCAATCGCTTAAGAACCTTGGCCTAACGCCTGAGTACCTTCGGCCAATTGAGCTTTCAAACTTCTATCGTACCGTCACCGTTCCAGCGATCGTTGTCGCGAAGCCGGGCCGAACCGACATCAAGGTCTCTTCGCCCATGATCGGCATTGTGCAACATGTACACGCCGTGAGCGGCGAGGCAGTCGTACCGGGGGATATGCTTTTTGAAGTTCGTCTGACGTATGAAGATCTCGTCGACACGCAGACGCAGTTGCTTAAGAACTTGGCTGACGTTGCTGTGGAAGAACGCGAGATCACGCGGCTTGAAGAAGTGACTCGCTCCGGTGCAGTCGCCAGTAAGATCTTGCTGGAACGGCAGTACGCTCTTCAAAAACTGCAAAGCTCAATTGCCGCCCAACGAGCTGCACTGAAACTGCATGGGCTGAGCGACGAGCAAATCGACACGATTGTTCGCGAACAACGCTTGCTGCGCGATCTCACCATTGTCGCTCCGGAAATCGACAATCATTCACATGATGAAAATAATCTGCGATTGAGCGATCGCCGATTTCGAGCAGCCTCCTTTCAGCCTCAGAATCAACCACCGGCAGTTCACGAGCCAGAGCCGTTGATCTTGGAACGATTGAGCGCTTCAAAGGGGCAAGGTGTACAAGCCGGCGAAATGCTCTGCACGCTTTCCGACTATTCGTCTCTCTACATCGAGGGCAAGGCGTTTGAACAGGATGCCCCAGCGATCGCCGAAGTTGCGGCTAAGGGCTGGCCAATCGAGGCGATCATTCCAGGAGTGTCGGGCCAAGAAACCTTAGCCGACCTTAAGTTAGCATTCGTTGCGAACGCCGTTGATGCGCAGTCGCGAACGCTGTCTTTCTTCGTCAATTTGCCAAACAGAATTCTTCGCGATGAAACCACAAACGAGGGACAAAGATTTGTCACTTGGAAGTATCGCGTAGGTCAGCGGCTTGAAGTTCGCGTCCCCGTTGAGGCTTGGGAAAAGCAGATTGTTCTTCCAGTGGATGCGGCTGTGAAAGACGGAGCGGATTGGTTTGTGTTTCAACAGAATGGGGATCACTTTGATCGTGTCGCCGTACATGTGAAGTATCGAGACCAGAAATATGTTGTGATCGAGAGTGACGGAGCAATCTTTCCAGGCGACGTGGTTGCACTGCGTTCTGCGCATCAGATGCAGATGGCCATCAAAAACAAGTCCGGTGCAGGTGCAGACCCGCACGCAGGCCATAACCACTAAGCACGGAGCACTCTCGAATGTTAAATGCATTAATCAAGTTCGCGCTCCATCAGCGCTTGCTAGTCATTGCCATCGCACTTGGATTGATCGGAATCGGCACCTGGCAGATTTTCCAGATGCCTATCGATGTATTCCCTGATCTAAATCGTCCTCGTGTCGTGATCATGACCGAAGCGCCAGGAATGGCCCCGGAAGAAGTCGAAACGTTGATCACGTTTCCCATCGAAACCACGATCAACGGTGCCAACGGCGTGGAAGCAGTCCGAAGCTCCTCTGGCGTAGGCATTTCCGTCATCTACGTCGAATTCGCCTATGGCACAGACGTTTATACAGACCGGCAGATCGTGGCTGAACGAATGCAGTTGGTACAAGATCGCTTGCCCGCGGGCATACAGCCACAACTCGCACCGATCTCGTCCATCATGGGACAGATCCTGATGCTGGGAATGTGGACAGACAATCCGGATGTCACCCCCATGGAATTGCGAACGGAAGCAGATTGGGTCGTCCGCCAACGCCTGCTTACGATTCCAGGAGTTTCGCAGGTTTTTACCATGGGCGGCGAGCGCAAGCAGTTTCAAGTTCGTGTTAATCCCGATGCAATGACGCGTTACGGTGTCACGCTCGAACAAGTCGAAACTGCGGTTAGCAAGAGCAACGAAAACGGGACCGGAGGATATCTTGACCAACAAGGCCCCAGTGAATTTCTGGTTCGCAGCCTTGGACGAATTCAATCTGTCGGCGACCTGCAGGATATACCTATCACGATCCGCGATGGCCGGCCGGTGCTACTGTCGCAAGTCGCTGAGATTCATGAGGGCGCGCAAGTCAAACGCGGTGACAGTTCGGCGTTCGTACGAAAAGCTGAAGGCGAATCGGCGTTCTCCGGTGGTCCAGCTGTCGTTCTAACTGTTAACAAGCAGCCCGGCGCGGATACGAGAGCCGTTACCGATTCCATCATGGAGGCTCTTGCGGAGCTAAAACCATCGCTCTCACCGGGAGTCCGGATTGAAGCGACGTACTCGCAAAAGTCATTCATTGATCGTGCGATTAAAAATGTCGAAGAAGCACTTCGAGATGGTGTGATCCTCGTGGTTATCATCCTGTTCTTGTTCTTGATGAATGTACGCACGACCTTTATCACGCTGACTGCAATACCACTATCGCTGGTGATGACGGCATTGATTTTTGCTGTGTTTGGGCTCTCCATCAATACGATGACGCTCGGCGGCATTGCTGTGGCGATGGGCGAGTTGGTCGACGATGCGATTGTTGATGTCGAGAACATTTTTCGACGGTTGAAAGAGAATCGTTCGGCCGCGAACCCACTTCATCCACTGTTAGTCGTCTACCGAGCGAGTGCAGAGGTTCGTCGATCGATCGTCTTCAGCACGATGATCGTTATTCTCGTGTTCCTGCCTCTGTTTGCACTTGGTGGCATGGAAGGCAAACTGTTTGCTCCGCTGGGCGTGGCATACATCGTATCGATCCTGGCATCCTTGTTGGTGTCGCTGACGGTGACTCCGGTGCTGTCCTATTGGCTACTGGGGAGCATCAGCAGCAAGGGCCACGAGAAGGATGGTTTTGTACTGCGAGGTGTGAAGTGGATTGGAGAACGTGTCATCCGTTTCAGTCTTGCGTTCCCGTGGCTTAATTTAGGCGTAACTGTTGCGATCGTCGTCTTGGCCGGTCTATTCTTATCGCGGCTGGAGCGAGACTTCTTGCCTCCGTTCAATGAAGGCACTGTTCAGCTAAACGTTGTGTTGCCACCCGGTACCTCGCTGGCTGCATCGGCAGGGATTAATCGCACGGTTGAGTCGGCTTTGATGGAGATACCCGACGTTCAACGATTCGTGAGACGCACTGGTCGCGCGGAATTGGACGAACATGCCGAAGGGGTCAATATGAGCGAGTACTTGATTGAGCTCGACCCGAATTCGTCACAATCTCGTGAGCAGCAACTGCAGAACATCCGTAGCTCGATGGATCAAATCCCAGGCATCGTCACCGCCACGGAGCAGCCAATTGCTCACTTGATCTCTCACATGCTCTCGGGCGTTAAGGCCCAGGTTGGCGTGAAGCTCTATGGCGATGATCTCGATCTGCTGCGGCAAAAGGCGGAGCAAATCAAAGCTGAGATGGCAATTGTGCCTGGCGTGACCGACTTGATGATTGAACCTCAAGTCATCATTCCTCAATTGCGAGTCGAGATGGATCGAGGGCAACTCAAACAACTTGGTTTGCAAGTCAACGACGTAAATGAGTACGTCCAAACTGCGATGAATGGCAAAGTTGCCTCAGAGATTCTCGACGGCATGCGCACTTTCGATCTCACCGTTCGCATGCAAGATAACTATCGCGAGGATATCAACGCACTCAAGCGACTGCCAATTCAGTTGCCTGAGGGTGGCACAGTACCGCTTGGTAATGTCGCTCGTATTTACGAGTCTGGCGGCCCCAACACGGTGAATCGCGAGAATGTGCGTCGGCGTGTCGTCATTCAATGCAACGTTGCAGACCGTGGCGTCGTCGATGTAGTGCAAGACATTAAGAAGGCGATCGCGCCGATCATCGAGACCTTACCCGCTGGTTATTACCCAACCTATGAAGGTCAATTTCAAAGCCAACAATCCGCGAGCCGTGTCATTGGAATCCTGTTTGCGATCTCTCTCGTCGGTGTGTTCTTCGTCCTATACACGCTGTTTCACACCGTGAACTTGGCACTGCAAGTCATGGCTGCATTGCCGATGGCCTTCATCGGCTCGGTGGCTGCTTTGGTGCTTACCGGTCAAACAGTGACGATCGCATCGATGGTTGGCTTCATTTCGCTGGCTGGTATTGCGTCGCGAAACGGCGTGCTTCTGCTCCAGCACTACATCCATCTCGTGGAGTTCGAAGGCGAAAGCTTTACCAAGGAGATGATTGTCCGTGCGGGCCTTGAACGACTTGCACCGGTGCTGATGACTGCACTGACCGCCGGTATCGCGCTTATACCGCTGGTGCTCGCGGCCGGCGAACCGGGGAAAGAGATACTTTACCCCGTGGCAACAGTGATTCTCGGAGGCGTTGTCAGTTCGACAATGCTCGATTTCTTCGTCCACCCCGCTTTGTTCTGGCTATTCGGCATTCGGTCCGCCGAGCGAGCCGTGAAGGCTGCACACACGCAAATCGAACTCAATGACGAGGTCGTTGCTCGAGCAGCTTAGTGTTCCCCTTTTGAAAAGCGCCTTGGTGTTCAGGGCTCGTACGTTGTCGTGATTCCTTAAACGGAGTGTAAAGAGATGAAACGATTATTTTCAGTTTGCGTTGCAGGTATTGTTTCGCTGGGCTGTCTAAGTTCAACGCCCGTCTGGTCGCAACAAACCGATGCTCATGCTGGCCACAATCACGGCGATCATGCCGACCATGCGCATGGTGGCGAGACGTTGGCTTTCGTGCTTCCCGAGTGGAAAACCATGCACTTTGAAGACGCTGCCAAAGCCCAGCAGCACCTCGATATGGTGACAAAGCTTGGATGTGAAGTTAAGCAGGGTAAGCACGCCGGACATATCGATCTTTCCTACCGATGTCCTAATTGGAAGTCCATGGAAGTTAAGACTCATGCGCTCGCTGAACAATGGCTGGGTTGGCTCAAGGGAAGTGGCTTCGATGTTTCTCACGGTCACGTCGATGCGTCATACGCCGAAGGCAAGGAGTCGGTAGAGTTCCGCTTGATCAAATGGAAGTCCGTACACGGCAATGGCAGCGAACAAGAAAAGCAATTTGTTGATAGGCTCACACGGCTAGGCGTTGAAGTTGCCGCTGAAAAGCATGGAAATCACAGCGATATCCGCTATCGCAGCCCCGTCTGGCGCGATGTTCACGTTGCCGACCATTCCGCTGCTGAACAGCTCATGGCATGGCTCAAAAAGAGCGGCTTCGAAGTAGCGGAGCATAAGCACTAGACCACGCCAACCTCCTCTCAAAACCCAAACAACTTTCTCAATAAGGATCATTGAAGCATGAAGTATCTCCATTTCTGCACACTGGCAGCAGTAGTGCTTGCAGCGGGTTGCAACAACAACTCAGTACAAACCAGCGAATCCGATGCACCTCTGGTGATGGACTCTGCTCCACCGGCCACGGTTGACTCGCACGCCCATCCAACCGAAGGCCCACACCACGGGTCGCTGATCGAATTGGGCAACGAAGAGTATCACGCTGAACTAGTGCACGACGAGACGACCGTCACCATCTACATTCTTGACGCTGTCGCTACGAAAGCGACTCCAATCGACGCAACTGACATAGCCATCAATCTTGTCCACGAGGGAAAAGCTGAGCAGTTCAAACTTGTAGCTACTCCAGATGCCGATGACCCGGCAGGCAAGTCGTCACGCTTCACGTTGCAAAACGCAGAGTTGGTCAAAGAGTTGGAACACGATCATGCCGCAGCCAAGCTCAGCGTCGTGATCGGCGGGAAGGCCTACCGCGGTGAGATTCATCACGACCACGCCGGGCACGATCATGCGCATTAAACGTGATAAACAGCGAGCGGCGGGCCATTGTCAACTTGGTGCGTTCCTTGCACTGCTTCATCGCGACTAGCACACCCGCCGCCTCATTGAAAGAATCGGAGGAACCATGGAGAAACTAAAGCTTGAAATTCGTTTGCTTTTTGGCAGTGAGATCGATTCGGCGGATGCCTGCATCGAACGCATGATCTCATTGCTGAAAACCAAGAGCGGCATTGAATCAGCTCATCTCTCCGTCTCTCCGACCGGCCAACCTGGAACCGTCTGCATTCACTTCGATCCAGCGGTTGTTTCCGCTTCGGAGGTGCGTGATGCGGCATTAAAGAGCGGCGCGTCGTTGGATGCAACCTATGTGCACCTTCTACGGACCGGGCAGGCAATGCACG
>Ga0315908_10001767_pt1 | contig 16101 bp, 7 predicted proteins | sample LakEriMetagenome_12_FD_203520 | JGI IMG/M metagenome (GOLD analysis project Ga0315908, IMG submission 203520) | Freshwater fungal communities from buoy surface, Lake Erie, Ohio, United States - Buoy 4 MA124 | ecosystem: Environmental > Aquatic > Freshwater > Lake > Lake biofilm | place: USA... | reverse complement strand
ATATAACAGTTTTGAAGGAAGTCAACCATGAACCTTATAGTGTTAAAGATATTCTTACAGATTTGTATACAAAAGAGTATTAAAAATATTTGAATCAGGAAATAGAGACTGCTTTAGGAATTAAAGTTCATTACTAATTATAGAATCTTATAAGATATTTCTCAGATAAATTCGATTATGATAACTTGAGAAGGATTAATAATGACTCAAATTGTTATATGTATACTAGGAAAGTAGGCAATTTAGTTTATGATTTCTTGAGAGATTTTGATAATTACCAGATTGATAATAATCTGATGACTGTATTTTTAAGGGCAGATTTATTTTGCTCTGAAGACCCAATGAAAAAGGTGGCTGAATTGGATAATCACAATATTACTTAGTATGAAAGTTACAGAAATTATTCAGATAGGTTTTTGAGTGGACTTAATGTTATTTTTGATGATAGTATTGTTGATTAGATCTAAGATATTCTCAATGCTTAATAGGATATTAATGATTATCTTGTTAATGATAATGTATTAGTTTAGCATTTATAAAATGCTATTGGATTCAATCTCAATTAATAAAAGAAAAGTAAGAATTATAATCTCAGTTTGTCAAATATCAGGAATTATAAAATAATTAACTTGCATCAATAGGAGGATGATAGGAAAATTATGTTAAAGGTTAATGCTACTTTCACTCTCACTCTCTAATAGCCAGAAGAAGCTAAGGACTGCAATTAAAAACGTATTTTATTATGTTCAATAACATTTTTATTTATTTTATTAGATTTATATATTTATATTCATTTTTTTTATATTATTATTTAGCCTGCTATTATTAATAATCTGTGGAGGTTTAATTCAAAGTAGGAGTGAAATAAAGAACATCAAATGACAAAAAAAATAACTTAATTTTAAAAGTTCAGTAAAATATTCATAGTTTATCTGATACTTTGAATATAAATGGAGAAATAATTAATATGAATAGTTTAAGTAAATCCCAATTAAAATAACTTAATAATGCTTATGGTAATACTCAAATTTTTGGAGATAGCTTATTAGAAAAAATGAATGGTTATGTTTAAAACTTAGATTTGACTAAAGTATTTTTTGATGATGAATTTAAAGCAGCTGATTAATCTTTAAGATTCAATAGAAGATAATAAGAATATGTTCTTAGTTATTAACCTGATGATGAATTATCTTTACCTACTCTAACGAAAATCATGAATTAAAAAGTTAATGAAGATTTGTGATAACTTCATATTAATTTTGATTATAAAATAAATATAAATGAATATATATAATTTGAATAAAATATAAATAGTAAATATATAGAAGATTTAAATGGAGAGAATTGAGTTAAGTGAAGATCAGAAACGAAGAAGAAGTATAACCCAATAAAGCAGAATAATATAAGGCCCTTCTACAATAATAATGCCACAATAGTAGATAATCCAACAACATAATAATTAAACATCATCTTAATTAATATAAGGTAATCCTATTCCTCGAAGCAGCATAATATTGGGTGGTGGTCCAACTCGTTAGTTAATGCAAACAAGCACAATAGTAAGATAACCAGTATTGCAACAATCTTAATCAGTGGTTAACTATGAAACTGAAAAGAGATAAGTGATAATTCATAAACCAAAGGTATAATAGAATTAATAACCTATATTGGTCAATGTTGATAATAGTGAGTTTGAATAAAGTATTGTAAGATTATAGTAGGAGGTTCATAGGTTAAATGTTCTTATTAGTGATAAGAATAATGAATTATTGAGTTGGTAGTAGAAATGTGCTCATCTTGAGCATCATTGTAAGGAGTTTGAAAATCTCAATAATCATAATTATACTTAGAGGATAGAGTTGTTGATTCAAGAAAATTAGAAACTCAATCTTAATCTTAATGGACTCTTAGATGAAAATTAAAGGTATCATATATATTTTATTGTTTATCATCTTTACAGAATATTATTAAATTCAATTTTATTATTATTCTAAGATTGCTTGACTAATGCAGCGATAAACAAGTTGAAATAGAGGATGTGAAGAAGAAAATAATATATTATCAAAATATAGAATTAGAGCATAATGTGACAAAAAAACAATTGTCAAATCAGAATGATAAAGTGTAAAGTTAATAAAAGGAAATGGATATGTACAGAAATAGATCAGATTATTTAGAATAAAAAATAACTGATAGTGATAAAAAAATATCATAATTAGAAATTGAAGTACAGAAGTATAAATAGGATGTATTATCAAGAAATAGAGAATATGAAGAATTGCAATAGAAGTTTAAAAAAGAAATAAACTAAGAATTATCTACCGCTGATCAATAAAAGAAAAAATTGGAATTATAATTAGAGTAGCTTTAATTAAAGAATAATGAATATTAGAGAGATTTAAAAATGCAAGAAATGAAATACCAAAATATTTAATAGTCAATTCTTGAATATGAAAATAGATAAAAGTTATTATCTTAAGAAATAGAAAGAAACTAAAGCTAGTTAAAATATAAAGATGAAGAAATACACAAAATGAATAACACAATATTAGATTATCAAGAATAAAATGAAAGATTAAAAAGAGACAGCCACATTTAGCTATAAAATTAAGAAGAACAAAAATAACGATATGTGCACTTAGAAAATAGTAAGAAGGAATGTGAAAACAAGATAATAACATTAGTGAATGAAGTAGAAAGACTGAATTACTTGTTGGAATAAGAACAATAAAATAGTTTGAGAAATAAAGAGAGAGGAAGTAGATATGAAAGTAATATGCAATAATATGAGAGTAAATTAAGGGATTTGGATAATAGGTTGGGGATTATGAGTGAGGAAATAGAAAGAAATCATGTTGTTATTAAGAGTAGGAATGATGAAATAGAGTAATGGAAAATGAGGAATGGTAAGTTGGAAGTATAGTTGGCAGGTTTAAGGTAGATGGAAATTAAGATCAATGAATATGAGAATAGGATTGCACTTATGAGTTAGGAAATAGAAAGACTTAATTATTAAGTTAAGTAGAGGTAAGATGATACTGGTAATATATATATATATATATATATATATATTATTATACAATTTATTATTTATTATTTTTATCAAAATTATTATTGTTCTTATTATTTATATTATTATTTTTTATTATTAATAAAATTATTATTCATAATATTATAATTATTATTATTCTTAATATTATCGTTATTATTCTTAATATTATCATTATTATTCTTAAAATTATCATTATTATTCTTAATAATATATTATTATTAATTATATTATTTAAGACTCTTTTAAAATCTAGAGTTAATAGTTAGAAACGAGATATTTTCAACTGGAAAGTAGATTCTAATAACTGGAAATAAAACATTCTTAATCTGAATCATAGAGAATATAATTATTGAGAGAAACAGACGAATATCGATAATAATCAATTCAATATTCTGAAAAACTATAATAAAATAGTTAAGAAATGTACTCTTATAAAGAGAAAATATCTTATCTCTCTACAGAAATAGAAGGGTACAAAAGACAAATAAACGATCTTTATAGTTATAAAGAGAAATTAGTAATTTTAAGTTAAGAAATTGACAGACTTAATTAAATAATAACAGATTATGAGCATGAATTAACAACTTACAGAGCTCAATATTATGATTTTAATAGTTTAAAATAAAAAATTAATGAAAATTTAGGGATGTTTGTTATTTTATTTGCTGAAATTGAAAGTTTAAGAGGAAGAGTTTAAGAAAAATAGTAAGAAGTTGATCTTATTAGAAGATAATCTTTAGCTCAAGTTAAAAACTTTTGATTAAATTATCAATTAATTATTATCAATATTTATTTAATTTTTTATTATATTATTTTTATTATGTTTTAAGATAAATTAACATAAAAAAAAGAAAAAAATTCTTTTAAAAAAAACTTGGAAAGTATTATATGGAAATTGGATCTTGATAAAGTTTAGGAAATGAATATAGGTAAAATAATAAAAAATAAAACAAATGAAATTCAAATTAAATATGGAACTAAATAGTAAGACGATATTAAAAGTATTAAAAAAAATTTAGACAAATAATTTTAGAAGAAATAAGTATAAATAAATATGATAAAATAAAAATAATTTAATTAAAAAGAAAATAAGTATTCAGATGACAGTCTTAATTATTACAATGATTAAAATGTTAAATTGAATTAGTTAGGATAATATGTATATGAAAAACTCAAAGAAAAAAAACATTCCTCTTAATTTAATACAAAAAATAAAGAATAATAGATAATGCAAAATAAAAAAGACATTAATAAATTTATAGATTACGAATATTTAATTTAATAAATTCTTAGTGAAAAACTTAAGTATTATGATTTTTAAATGCTAATGAATAAATTTAACAAATACAGAAGACAATTATAATTTTAAAAAATAAAAAGCAATTCTCAATATTTTGATTATTAAGAGCATTAAGTTGATACAAATATTATTTATGATTAAATACCAAAAGAAGAACGAAAAATTTGTATTTTTAATTTATGTTAAGAAATGAAAATAACTATATAAAAATTGTTGGATATGAAAGATAAACAGATTGATGATTTTATAATAAAAGATCAAGAATTATAAAAAAATAAATTTAAAATAAATAATAAGAACTTGGATAATTTAGATAATGAAGAAATTGAATAAATATTGATAGAAGATGAATAAAAGTAAGATGAAAATATAGTTTAGATATTTTAAGAAAATTTTTAATTTAATGCTGTTGAAAATAAAGGAACTGATTTTAGATCTATGAGATTGAAAGAAAATAGTAATTAAAAATATAATTAATTAAATGAAAATATTGCAGTCAAAATTAAATAAAAAATAGCAAATAAAAATATACATGATTAAAACAGATTTTAGAAAAATATTTTCAAAGATAATTTTAATAGCAGAAGAAGTACTAAATAATTTATTACAATAAATTAGCCTAAAAATTAATTTGCTTAATCCACTTAAAATTTTATCCATAAAATTCAAAGTAATTCTAATTAAAAAGCTTAATAATAAATAGAAAATATTTTGTAATCTTATATAAAATAAAAGGCTGCTTATAATTTTAAATAAAGTTAGGCTACTAATAGTAATAGCAATAATAAATTATCTAATTTAAGAGTTAATACTCTTGAAACTTATTAATAAAAAAATACAAATTAAGATTTGAATTCTCTTTAAAAAATTATTTAAGATAAAATTTTAAATAAAAATAATATAAAAGAATTTAATATTAAAGAAAATAATCCTTAATATAATAAATAATAAAAAATGAGTATTGTTAATGTATTGAATTCTTTTAAATTAACAAAAGACTAATAAATCAATAATATAGATAATTAAGATACTAAAAATAAGAATAAATAATAATCTTAAAAATAAAATGAATTTTGAATTACCATCAATAAATTTCAAAATGCCAAGCAAAAATAAAATTATAATTAATTATATAATTAATTATTCAATCAATTTTCAATAAATTTATAAAAGTTTATAAGTAAACAAAACAATAAATCTCATGATCTTAATAAAATAATAAACAAATTAAGTAAAAGTAAAATTATTTTATTAATAAAAAATAGATATGGTTGTTTTAAATAATAATACTTAAATTTTGGAAGAAGAATAAAAAATGGGAAAAAATAAGGATTTAATTGAAATAAAAAACTAAAAGTTATTAGAAAAGTCGTTAGTAAAATATCTAACATCTCTTGTTTAAAATAAATAGGAACTTTATATTAAATATGAATAAATTCAATAGTAAAGAAATCAATAAGAAGAAATCACAATTAAATTATAATAATATCAACATAATAATGAAAACTGAAATAAAATAAAGAAAATATTAAAATTTAATAAATTTAATTATAAGAAAATTATCAGATATTATTGTATTTTAAGTTTTTTTGACTTCTAGATTTACTTAGTATTTCTTTAACCTTCAAATCAAATTTAATTTATTCTATTTTATTGCTAGAATTATTAAGAATATCATTATCATTATTTTTATTAGGAGTGTTCATTTTTTATCTAATATTTTGTAAAAATTAGCTCTTATTAATATAATTACTCTAGTTTTTTCTCATATAAAGAATCATTTCTCTTACCTTTAATAATTTTTTATCTTCCATCAATTTTATATATAAAATTTCACAATTTATTGGTTATTTTAAATACTCGAATATTTCTTAAAATATTTCCAAACCTTAACTGTTTAAATTTTATATATTAACATTTTATTAACTTAAACTTCTTTGTTTATCATAGATTATTTCTTCACAAAATTATTCTAGTATTTTATAATCTTCAGTATTTTTTATATTATTAGTCCTGTAATTTTTGTTAAGAAAATTATAATTCTTATTATTAGTTTTAAGTTAATTTGTTGTTTGATAATTTAAATTTGATAATTCTTCTTCATTATAAGTCATTTAAGATGAATCATATATATTTTTGTTAAAATATTATTCTCTTAAAAACAATTTTTCTTGATTTTATATTGGATTGACTTATTTATTTTAAAAGAAATTACCAAATGTTTATTAAACATTTCCTATATATTTTTAAGCGTTATTTTTTTACTGTTACAAATTAATATTATTGCTATTAGTATTATTTATTTGATTCTTCACTAATTTATGTAAATAAGTAGAATTAGTATCATATTAATACTTGCTTTTTATGCTGTTATCACTTTTGTTTAAATTTTTATCACTGTTATCAGTTCTTAAAGTCCTATTTGTATAGTTATTTTTGCAATAAAAGTTTGAGTTTGAATCTTATAAATTTTTGTTGTTGTTATAAAAATTATTTTGAGTATTGTTATTCGAATTATAATTTGAATTATTTAAATTGGAATAATTTTCAGAATAATCATTAATTTATTAAACTTCATTCTTTTTAAAAGGAGTATAATCTTAAATATTAGATATAAATTAAGATACTTTGAGTATAAGTTTAAACTAAGAAATTATTAAGTATTTTAGAGTGATTCTTTTAAGTATTTGATGAATAAATATGATTTAGATTTTTTTCAGATTAAATATAATTATCGTTATTATTATAGTTTAAGTTTTTATTACTATTAGAAATATTATTGTTAATATGAATTTTATCGAAATGATATTCATCATTTTGATAAATGGGAATATTATTTTCGATCATGTATTATTTGATATGAGTAATAAGTTTTTCCTTCACATCTTATTGCTCAGTAACTAATAGACTATTAGAAACACATATTTAATAAGCCAATTGTTCCAAATTATCATCTTCATATATTTTAGTGAGATTTATTTTTTTGTTTCCTAAGTCCATAAAAAACACAGCCACTAAGTTTCTTTCTTTGTTATTTTATTTATATCTGTCATAACTTATGTCTTCTGTAGTGATTTCGCCAGTTAAGTTACTACTATTATTGTTTGTTTTTCTTTCCATCTGGTTTTTTCTTTCTATTTAAATTTAATTATAAATTTTTTATCTATATTTTTTATCATTACAAATTTAACTTGTATCTATTATTTTTAATATATTTTTATTTATTTTCATAAATTTATTTTTATTTTTATTTACGGGTTTCTGATAAATATTAAGTAAAAACGTTCTATTTTTTTATTTACTAATTCTTGTTTTATATTATATTTTTTTAATTTTTTGAATCATTTGTTTAATGACTTGATTTTTGAGACCTACTGTTATTTTATTCGTAACTTAAATCAACATCTTGTTTTTAAATTTCTTATAGTTTTTGATATAATTATTCCATATTTCTATCACTTTGATTATCTAAATTCATCTAATTATTATAATAAATTTCTTTTTTTTATCGATTTTATAATAGATTAATATTAATTAAAATAAATGTTAAATATATGTAAAATACATAAACTAAATACTTAAATTAAATAAATATCACCATATGGTCTTTTTTTTCTCAAATTCTAAATTATTAATTAAATTTAAAAATAAAAAGGTGTTAATTTTATAATAATAATTTATCTTATTTAATAGTTAAATAAATCAAAGAATATAACATTTATATTTGTCTAATTTAGTCAAAAATATATGTAAAAAATTAAATATAAAATAAATATAAAGATGATAAAAATATAAAGTAGATAAAAAGAATAAAATAATAAAATAATTACCTTTAACATATCTATATATAGTGAAGACACAAAAAATAATAATAAAAAGGAAAATCGTTTCACAAGAAGCCTGCAACAATTAGACTTCAGGCTGATAAATATAACTACAATAATAATTATCCTTAACAAGATTTTCATCTTTCATAGTCTTATAAATTCCCCAATAAATCAAAATCCTTGTCACCCAAATGAAAATATAAGCCATCAGCTTATAAAGAATCATTCTTGATACCTTTTAGTTAATTGCATAAATTCCAAAAATACTGACCGTTATCCATAGAAATTATTAAATCAAAAGCACTATCAGCATTTGCGAATAGTCTTAACATTGATCTTTATAAGCATATTGAAAGTATAATATTTTAATACTTTCATAGCTCATTCCACACTTTTTACATATTATTAACGAATATTTCTTAGTTATTTATGATTTTTATATTGTAATGAGGTTTTACGATTGAGTAGATGTTCGCTCCTTGTACAAATCTCACTCGCTGCTCGATCCCCTCATCAAAGTCATTCATTTTGTTATCTAATAAGTTTTATTCTTGTTCTTTTTTTACTATGAAAGGTATATTTTTACTCATCTTTTAATTTAAATTTATATTATATATTATTATGTAAGTATATATTGAATTTATTGTATCATTCTTCTCCAAAAAATTTATAGTTTTTGTTAAACATTATATTAGAAGAAAGTCTTTTTGTTAATAAATCAAAAATGTTAGTTTAAGCACTATTATTAATTTCTATATTTTCATCTTCTTCATCTTAAATAACACTTTGTTCAGATTCTTCAAAAGCGTATTGATCAAAATCAAACTCTATTTTAAAAGAATGATTCGACCAAATATATTCTTTTCTGAACACTGGAAATATTTATTTTTTAGGTTTTCTTTTTAAGTTAAATTTATACAAAATTCTATAATTTTTATTATTGCCTCTTTTTTTACCTTCTACTAAAGCTTTTTCAAAATCTTTGTCTATCTATTCTAAATCTTATGCGTCATACATTTTATTGCCGATTTTTAGTTATATATTTTAATAATTTTTTTAATTATTTTCATTATTATTACTTGCATTTTTATTTTCGTTAGTTCCACTATTACTGCCTGTTTAATTATTTGAAAATTATTGGTTATTACCTCCACTTTTTGTATTATTTTCATTTTTAGAAATGTCAAATCCTCCTAATTTGTTTAAAACTCCCACCGCTTATTTGTGTAAAATCTTATATATATTTATTTCAGGCAATTTCACTTTCTTTATTTCAGCTTTTACTTTTTTTAATCTTAGTTAATTTTTAAGTTCCTCTGCCTTTTATTTAATTTCATTTTGTAAATTATCTGTTTTATTTTATAATTCATCTTAAGTTTTATTAGCTTCAATAGTTTTAATTTTTAATATATCAGTATTAATTAAGTGGAAATTTTCTTTGAAATTAATAAAAGATTAAGTTATTTCCTTAATTTATTGATCATTATTATTATTAGTATTAGTAGAATTAGTGGAATTAGTTGAATTATTAGAATTTAATTCATAATCACTAGATCTGAAAGGTACTTATTCATGATATTAATTATCATAATTTTGAATAATTTCAATTTAATTGTCATCTCAATTGTAAAAATATGAAATGTGTTGCATAATTTAATACTAATAACCTGGAGGACTCCATATAATTATTTTTTCATATCTTAATTCTTTGTCATCCAATATTAAATGTTAAACCTATTAATTATCCCATTCAAATGAATCAACTTTATTTATTATTAATGTTAATAAAAATATTAATTTTATTTTCATTATATTATATATTATTTATAATTATTTGATATTTAACATATTTTTCATTAATTTTTTATTATATTTTTTTATATTTCCTATCGATTATCTATATAATTTTATTAATTTGTTTCTTAAGATATTTCTCAATCAAATTTGAATTCATTTAAATTTCTAAATTATTTTGGTTATTAGCTATGAATAATTTTATTTAAAATATGTTTAAATATTATTTATTCCTAATTTTTTTTGTTTACTTTTTAAAAGGGTTTAATTATTTTATCTTTTGTTTATTTTATTTTATTTTGTAAAATAGAAGCAATTTCTTTAATTTGAGAATATTAATAATTATTTTTTATATTTTAATTTTATTCTATAGTTTAAATGTAATTTATTAATTCTTATGAATATTATTAATAAAAATCTCTCTCTTAAATAAGTATTTTCTACTTTTATAATTAATCGTCTAATAAATTATTCATTTCTTTGTTTCTTATTTAAAATTAATGTTCACAATCTAATAATTATTAAATACTTAATTCTTACAATATTTCTTCTTTAATCATTAATAATCAAATCAATAATGTTAAATAAAATAAAAATTATTATTATTATTATATTATCAAAATTTAAATATATATTTATCAATTATTTCTTTATTATCTTTTCTTTTTTTATTAAATTTTGTCAAATATAATATTAAATTCAACTGATTTTTAATCTAATTCAATTTTTTTATTTTGTTTTTAATCTTTTTTAATATATAAGTCATTATAAACTTTTTCTTATTCGTTATATTAATTGTTATCTGAATTATTATTAGATTTTACTGATTCTGATTTGTTTTATAATTTTGAATATTTTTCTTTGCTTTTATTATTGTTATAATTTATTTCATTATCTAATAAATTTAAATTAAAAATTACTTTTTAATTCTAATTTTAGGTCATTACAATTTTAGATTAAATTTTGAAACTATTATTTAGAATGAGTCAAATTAAAATTATTATTATTATTATAATTGCTTTTTAAAAAATTATTTGAATTTTATTGAAAGGTATTAGTTTTGATTTTTGGAAATAGACTAGCAGTTTATTATTAATAATATTGCATTTGATTTATTTTAAAATTATTAATGATGGAATTTGAATTAATTTAAGTATTGTTAAAATGAGAAGACGATGAATTCTTTTATAAAAAGAATGAATTTTATTTAGAAAGATCCAACTATTAATCTAACTTTAAACTGCTTTTGGATTTATTCATTTTACTCATAACATCTTTTTACTTATACTGATTTAAAACATTAAATAATTTACTTTCAGAAACTAATTTATTCTAATACTTTTAAGACCACATTTAATTTGAATAGATAAATTTATCATATTTTCTATTTTTCTCTTTATCTTCTATATAATTTTAAAATCTTTCATTTTTCAATTAAACTTCTTTAATTATACTATCCTTCCTTAAATAATTATTTCCTGCGTTCATTTTTTTTTATTTTTGTTATATATTACAAAAATATATCATAGTCTATTTTATTTCTTTTAATTCTTATTGATTATTTTGAAATATTCAATTTTCATTTGATTGGAATGAATCTTCAGATTAGTCTTCTACTATATTTAAATCATTTTATTTTTCATTTTATAATCATATAGTCAAAGTAGAAAAATTATTATTAATTTTATTTGAGTCATATTTATTATTAATATTACTTATCATTTATTTTAGATTATTATTTTTATTTATTAATTTATTTTTATTAATAAAATTTATATTTAAATGCAATAGGTAAAAATTATAAAATTAGATAATTTTTAAATTAAAATTTAAAAAAAAGATGAAAAAAATATTAATGAGTAAAAAAATTTTGATGAATAAAAATTTCAAAAATCTTTATAAAATAATAAATTTAAAATAAGCTAATCTTTAAAATAAAAATATAAAGATATATTAGGACAGAATTAAAATAAAACTTAAAAATTGAATTAAACTGTTATTTAATCTAATTAATTATAATAAGCTAATTAAACAATTAGTTATATAAAGAATAATAATACTTTTAATAATAATTCAAATGAATAAGAAGAAAATTTAAATGATTCTATTGATCTAATTAATGATTTTAAATAAAAAAATAAAAATATAACTTAAAAATGAATTAATTATTTATAAATATCTAATGAAAATTAACCTAACAAATAAACACAATCTTAGTTTTTTAGTAAAGCTAAAAATCTAATACATAATTATATAGATTTTAGAAAATAAAATGAAAATGAATTAAAGCAACTGTAAAATTATCAAAATTATTATAATTTTTAGTATAAGTTAAGGTATTAAAAAAAGCAGAGATAAGATTAATTGATTTACATTTAATAGAAGAATTAACTTTACTAATTATCTTAAACAAAAGAAAAAATCAATAATATTTTAACTGATAATAATAAATAAAAAAATTTTTAATATTTTAATTAAATTTAAAAAATAAAAAAATAGGAAAGTTTTTAATAATCACTGAATAAAAAATATTCTTAAAGTCCAGATAAATTTAGAAATGATTTAAACAAATAAGATGATGAATAAGAAGTTGATAATTAAAGATTATATGAGATGTTATAAGACATTTTAATTAATGATGATTCTATTATTAAAAAAAAAGCAAATAAATACAAATTAGAAATTTTATCGCAATAATTATTTGACAATTAATTTATTAATTATTAAAAAACTATAAAGAAAAATAATCAATAAGAAGATTAAAATTATAATGTGATATTCAATACTAAAAAGGATTTTAATAGAATGATTTAAAATTTAATTGGAAATCAACCAGAAGTTCATGACAGTTATTATTTTTAGGAAATATTTTTAAAAGTGTTAAAGCCTCTGTTATAAAATTAAAATGATTAAAATAATGATTGAGAATAAGAATAAGAATAAGAATAAGAATTAAATTAAAATTAAAATGTTATTTTTGAATCAAGTGAAGATGATTTGAATACTAAATAAAAAAAGTTAAAACTTTAATAAGAATAATCAAAAATAAAAAATTTTGTTAAAATTAATAAATTAAGAGTTATTTAACCTAAAATTCAGCACTGAATATCTAATAATATAAATTCTGGAACTTTTATAAATAATACTTCATATTTATAAAATGATAATTAAGAATAAACTAGTAAATAAAATTAATCAAAAAATTATAAAGAAAATGAAATTAATGATTATAATAAATTTTACAATAATAGTTAAAATTAGTAAAAAAAATAAGATTAAAATGATTAAGAATGTGATGAATATTTATAATAATTATAGGACAATAAATAACAAAAACTTATTTAATAAGAATAAATTAAATATGTAAAAAATAATATTTATTAATCATTTTTGTTTAATAAATTAAATAAAAATCAGAAAATTTTATTAAAATTAAGATAGCATATAACTAAAAATGAAATAATAATATTTGATGAAAAATTTAATTTAATTTATCAAAATTAAATTTTATTTCCTGAAAATAAATCATGTAAAGTTAAACTAACTAAAGATAATTATAAAAATTAATTCTAATTTGCATAAAATTTGAAAAGAATTTATTTGAATAGATAAAAAATAGAAAATGAAAATAGAAATATGATTTTAATAGTTGATTATTAACATTTAATTGGTCAAATTAAAATATAAAAATAAATGAATATTTTTAGATAATATTAGAAATCATTTGAGTATATTTTTTAAATTAATATTTATATGAAATAAGTGATTAATATTTTAAAAGATAGTTTTTATTTAATTTTAATTATGGAACATTCACCATTTATTAAAATAATATGTAGGAATTTATTTAAAATAGGAATAATATTTTAAGCTGTTTATTCATACAAAAGTTAATATTGATTTTTATGATTAATAAATTATGATTTATTATATGATGACTTTAAAGTTAATGAAAAAAATTATAAAATTATTCTTTTTTTATAATATTTAGGTTAAATAAATAAAAGAACAGAAAATAATAAGTAAATTTACTCCATATCTGATGAATAAAATGTTTAATTAATGAATAAAAAAAATATAAACTTGATTGATGAAATAAAATTAAATGATATTATTTAGAATAATAACTATAAAATTAATTAAAATAAAGACTAAAGTTCAAGCTCTAGTGAAGAATTTGATTTTGAAAATGAATAAAACCAATAATAAATGTTTATAGTTTAAATAACAAAATAATAGAAAAAAGAGTATTTAAGAAATTAAATTTAAAATTTATAATACTTTAATATTTAATTATATATTAAATAAGATTGGAAATTCCCAATATTTAATAATTAATTAAATCAGATAAAATATTTAATATTAGATTATGAAACTTATACTCCAGAATAAAAATAAAATATGTTTTTATAATTACCATTAATAATTAAAAACACGATATATGATTCTTTCAATATAGAATTAAAACAGAAATACAAAATAGATTTCAATGAAATAATGTAATTAAGATTAAGAAAAGAATTAGATTATTATTTGTTAGATTAAATTATTAAATAATTTAAATTAAAATAAATGAAAATAAACAAAGAATATCGTGATGAATAAATTAATGAAGTTTTATTTGCAAATTATATTCACAAATTAAAGTAAAAAATTTATTATTATATTAAATAAATGAATTAAGATAAAGATTAATTATAAGAAGTATCGAATAATCTTTTTGGAACTATAAGCGATATAATAACACGTAATAATAAAAAAATATTACTAAGTCATTAAAATTTTTAAAATAAATATACCTTAAAACTTGAAAAATTAATTGAGTATATTGAAAAAGCAAAAAAATTATAATAATTTTAATATGAATAAAATATAAACTCTGATATAAATATTTAGTTATAAGATAAAATTAATAAAAAAAACATTAATCATTTAGAAAATTTAAGATATCACTCTTATAGATATTTTTAAAATCTGTAAAATTAAACTGTATTCTTACAAAATATATGAATGAGATATTCCATTTATAGTTTAATATATTATTATAGTCATTTATAAATATAATAAAAAAAATTAATTAATAAATATATAATTTTAATTTTTTAGAATTTTTTAAATAAAAAAAAACTAATTAATATATAATCTAATTATATTTATAAAATAAAAATTCATAAATATTTCAATTTAAGTTTTCATCAAAATCTTAAATATCTATCTCATCTTTAAACTAGTCATAAGTTAAAAAAAATATCCTTTTTTTTTTTTTATTAATAGAATTAAAATTTTTTAAAATTTAGAAATGAATTTTCAATGCTTATTAATATTCATAACTTTTTTTATCTAACTTATTCTTTTTAGTTATCATATTTTAATAATCATAAATATTTATAAAGTCAAAAAGTATTAATTCATCCTTATTTAAAAGTAATTATTTTAGTTTTTCAATTTCTAATTAAATAAAATAAAGATTTTTAATATCCAATTTTTCTTTAATATAATCTATCTCATTATTATTTTTTTGATTTTCATCTAAATTTTTATTTTAATTTTTTACAATAATTGAATTTAAACAAGATTCAAAATTATTATTTAATTCTTCTTTTTATTGATTATTGGAATTATTTAAGGTCTATAAAATTATATTTTATAAATTATCAGTATTATTTATATTTTTATTTTTATTTTTTTAAAGATTTTATAAATTTTTTATAAAAATTGAATTTTAAAAAAATTAATTAGAAAATTTTAAATTATTTGCATTTCAATTTTTTTAATCGTTTTAAATTTAAATATTTTTTTTATTTTTGTTTTATTTTCTTTTAATATTATTATTTTTATTTTTTTATTTATTATTAAAATTAAAATTATTAACATTAATTAATTCATTTTTTTAATTAGTAAAATATATATTAAATAATTATTTATAATTTTTAACTAAAAACTTTTCATATTGAAAATTATAATAAAAATTATTTAAGTTTTAGAAAAATAATAGAGCAAATTTGAAAATCGTAAAAATAGAAATTATTAAATCTAGAATTTTCTTATACTACCTTTTAAATACATAAATTTCATTATTCATTTTAAATACATTAGTACAAAATTATTCCAAAATATTATTATGGTCA
>Ga0315908_10001766_pt1 | contig 16102 bp, 11 predicted proteins | sample LakEriMetagenome_12_FD_203520 | JGI IMG/M metagenome (GOLD analysis project Ga0315908, IMG submission 203520) | Freshwater fungal communities from buoy surface, Lake Erie, Ohio, United States - Buoy 4 MA124 | ecosystem: Environmental > Aquatic > Freshwater > Lake > Lake biofilm | place: USA... | reverse complement strand
TTATTATTATTATTATTATTATTATTATTATTATTATTATTATTATTATTATTATTATTATTATTATTATTATTATTATTATTATTATTATTATTATTATTATTAATATTACATCATCAATTAAGAAATTAATCTAAAAATTCAAATATCAATTACATTATAAATATTTTATAAATTATAATTAACAACAAAATAATGTAATTTAAATTAAAAGATAATAATGAATAGAACACATCAAATATTTTAAATTTATTTGAGATTATCTCCTAAATTAAGAATTAATCCTTTAGACTAACTTCTAATTCTAATATATCCTTAGATTTTATTCTAAATTTTCTCTAAACTAATGTTTACTAAGAAATCTTCTTCTAAAGTAGTTTTAGCATACATATTTACACTAACATATTCACTTTAATTATCGTAATTACTTATCAGTTGCAAGTTCAAACTACTCTGAATTTAATTCAAAAATTAGTCTAATAAATGAAAAAAATAAATATTTATTTATTATAATTAAAATAATAATACATAAATATATTAGTTTAATATAATAATAATTATTACCAATTTAAGTAATGTTAGTATTGACAATGATTCTATTTTCCCATTAGTATTTTTACCATAGAACTCTAAATTATTCCAAATCAATTGAATGAGGATAAATGAACTCAGTAAGATCAATTTGAATTTCATTGGTAATTAAACATTAACTTTCCATTCCTGATTTATTATCCCAACTAATTGATCCATAAATAGTAGAAATTTCACTAGATGATAATTTCATTTGTTATTTTATCATTTGAGTTTACTATTTTTATAAATTAATGCACTGTTTTTCTACTGTTCTCATTTCCCCTTAAGAAATAAACTCTATTTATAAATTCTACAGCATTTAATTTGTTCTATTTATTAATAATATTTCAAAGTTTATATCATATTTCTAAAAATCAACAAATGCTTCAGCATAAACTGGATCACTATATCCAGTCAATTATACTATTTTACTTAATCTTTTAGTATAATTATTATTATCTTTATTTTTTTATTGGAATTATTCATTAATCTATATATCATTAACTTCATCATCTTAATTATTAAATCCATTTTTGTTTTTTAACTGTCTAAATTGTATCAAATCTTAGCATTATTTGATTATTTTAGTCTATGATTATGTTGATTAATGTTGATTGTTTTTATTATTCTACAACTTTAATGGAAGAGTGTCCTTTTATTTGAGCCAGTTTAGATTAGTGAATAAATGAGGTTAAGTAAGATATTAAAATGCTATTTTTATTTTTTCAGTTAAATTTCCATCAATTTTGAATTGATTATGTCTAGCAATAGCACATAATAATTGCAAAACTTAGTTTTTTTAAGTATTATAATTTTGATGATCCTAAAGATTGAATAGAATTCTAATGAGAGTATTTACATAAATACTGGCAAGATATGTATCATCAATAACAATTTATCTGATATTATTAAGATCAAGAGTATTATTATTAGAATTAATATTAATTTAATTATTTCCTACTAATTCAGTGCCGTATGAGCCATCTTAAAGAATGACAGTTTTATAAACTTTATTCTTGTTTGATTATTATTATTATTATTATTATTATTATTATGGTTATTATTATTAAGATAAAGGTAAAGGATGCATGATTTTAATAAGAGTTTCTAAAGACTAAATATGATTGTGCTAAAACTCACCAAGAATCAAAAATAGATTTTAGGCCAATTTTGATTAATTGACTAGTTGAATGTTGGAAATTATTAGAGTAATGAGGACTGGCCTAAGATTAGAATGATTTATCAATAGAAACTTGATTACTTTCACAATATTCAGATTATTCATTTATAACTACTTCTCAATTAAATTTCTAATACTAATCTCCTCTACTAATTCTGAGTATTTTTCTATATAATATAATAGATTTTCTAATAAGTACTCTTTATATTCTTATTCTATTCCTTCTTTGCTTCTATCACATTCTGAGATTTCCTTTATTAATAATTCATATACGCTTTTTATATTTTTCTTGCTGCTTAATTGTTTTATTATGTCTAGTGTTTTTTGTCTTATTTCGTTTGATTTTGTGTTTAAGGCTTAAGCTATGTCTAGGACTTGTTCTTAAAGACCAATATTATTTACATTCTTTATTGTTAATACTTTATTAAGGATAAACAGCTTTACATTATTTTCACTATTTTCACCTAATAATTATATATAAATGTTTTGGGCCATTTTAAAAGCATTTGAACATTCTACTAGAGAATTTGCACATTCCAATTACAATCCACTGCTTTTGTTATTTTTTATGAAATGTAATATTATTTTAATGAGTTTATTTATATTGTTATTTTCCTTCTACTAATTAAATCTAAATAACTAAAACATTAAATAAAGATAGATAAAATGAGTGATTAAATATAATTAATAATGAAATATAATAAGTATATATACTTAAAGTATGGTGAGCTATAATTGATCATTGATAGAATCATCCTAGTTGAGAACATGCTATTCAAGATAAAGATAAGCTTGATTTCTGTCTGTATGAAAAAGTAGAGTGAATGCTAATCTAATAGAACCTATATCCTATTCAGTCTTAAGGAAATTGATTATATTATCTGCAAGATCATTTAGCATTTCATTTCCAAAGTTTAGATATATTTTGTAGAGACATTATAATGCATTTCTGCGGACAAAATAATGAGAATGTTTAAGGTTATCAATGACTGAAGGGATTAAAGACTCCAAGATCCCTTTATATTGGATTCTGCTTAGTAGTCGCATCGTTCTTCCTCGAATATACTCATTTGCATGGAGAACATCGCTACGTAGGCTATTTACCACCATTATCATTTCATCTTTAAGGCTCACTCCGTCATCTTTCATTTTGTCTACTATCTAAATACAAATATTCATATTTTATTATATCCATTTACTTATTATTTATATTTATATTTATATTTACATATTATTTATATATATTATTATCAAATTATAAGCTTTTTACTTCCCAATAGAACACTACTGTTTTTTTAAGTTCGTGATTTTGTTATTGAGTTGGAACACAAGCTTATAATACATTCATTATCATTCTCGGATAATTTTGATCATGTAATATACATATAATTAACTTTTTGAGTGCTTTAATCTTTTCTTCCATATTCTGACTCATTATGCTTGTCATTATTTCTTATTAATTAGGTAAGTCTGTCAGTTCTTTAATGTAAAAAGGACAATATTTTTAATTCTAATCTCTTCCACTCATTATTTCGATATTTTTATTATTTTTATATCTTATATAAATAAATATTATTATATTTAGCTTTATATTATTAAATATTTAATAAATATTTATCATATCATCTATTATTTAATTATATTCCCTATACAAATATAGGATTATAGTCTATTTATTCTTATTCTTTTTGATTCTTTTAACTTTATTTATGATACTATTATTAACTATTCTGACTTTAATAGTGTTTTTAATTTTAGTATTAATTCTAATATAAATATTCGTTCAAACTTTTTTTATTTATTTAATCGATATTATACAACTCTGTTTGCTATTATTATATAATAAATAAAACAGTTATTTTTGTTTATATAATTGAATTACTTACTAAGATTTTTTAAATTAAGAATGAGAACTATCAAAATAATAAACTTATTAATTATTTAAATTAACTGTATTTAAATTATTAGTATTATTAATATCACTATTGTTTTTATCATTGTTTTCAATACTTTGTGTTTAATTATGTTGAAGAGAAACATATTTTTGATTGATTCAAGCAGTTATAGGCCTGTTTTTTTATTGATTATTATTTTATTTATTTGCAATAATAGTTTAAGAATGGTTTAAACTATTATTTTAATTTAAAACATTATTAGTATTTACAGTATTATTATTAGAATTAACTGAAATGTTATTTTTAAAATTATATTGAAAGTGATTGATTATCATTTTGAATACATAAAGTTATAATGAATTATTATCATCTTATAATCTTATTCTTTTATGTTAAAAACTATGAATATAATACACAATATTATCTTGAGGATTAATTTTATCTAAATTTTAATTTTATTAAGTTATAATGATATTAATGATAAAAAAATAATATAAATTATGTAAATAATACTATTAATAATTTGTTGAGAAATTGTGTGAATATTATTTAAAGATGATTACTAATTATCAAGATTAATCAAAACAATTTTTAAAAAGAATAATAAAATTTGAAAAGTAAACTAAACATCTTAAACTTTATTGATATTTTTTCGACTAAGAATTCTATCAAATAAAAGCTTAGTAGAGTTATCAGGTTATTCTTAGAAAATCTAGAATAATGAAATAAAAATACGATTAAGTAATATAAATCATATTCGTTAGATTTATGATAAATACTTTTATCGGACAATAAAAGTTATTAGATATATTGCAAATTTATTTTTTTACCTGATTTCCAAATCTGATTGTCATAAATTTGAATATTGTTCATTAAAACCATGTTAAATTTATTTAAATGAATCATCATTAAATGAAAACTATTCTAATTGTAATTATTTAAATTATTCCATTCGATTTTTTATAATTATTAATCTTGTAAAATTTCATAATTTGAATGTTCTTAACTTATTATTTAGCTTATTTCTTTTATTTTTTTGTGTACTTCTATCAAGTTATTTATTAATTTATAGTCATTTTCTATTACATCATTCTCATTTTTTGAATCTCCTTACTATTAGAATGATTCTTCATAGTATTTTTATTTATATTATTACTTTTTTATTTATTAATTATCATTCATTTCTAATGGTTTTTGTTATTGATAATCTTATATATTTATTACTTATGAGTTGTGTCTTTTATATAGATTTTAAATTTTCAAATTATTGATGAATTCTTTTTATTCAACAAAGCTTTAATAATGATTAGCTTTTTCATTTTCACTAAAAAAGTGTTATTTTTTAAACTTATTATTTTGATGAATTTAACTAAAAAATAATAAAAATAAATAAATATTATGATTATTAGTATAAATATTGATACAAATATTAAATGAATATGATATAATATTTATATTACTTTTAATTATTAATAACTGTAGTTTGAACATTTTAGTTAATAATTTCTAGATTGATTTTACTCAAAAACTAATGATTGTCTATTTGGTCTTCTAATGCTAAAAATTATCCTAAATCTTATTGTTAGTAATCTTCCATTCTTTCTATTTTTTTAAATAACTAAGTTTCATCTCTCTAAATTCTCAATTACTATTTAGCTATTTTATTTCTAATTATTTCCTTATTATTCTCTATATCTATTACATTCATCGTGTTTTTCCAGTATTTTTCCTACGCTTTTAAAATATTTTCCTTTTTTTTTTAATTTTATTCTAAATTCTCTATAAACTTTTAATTATTCATTTGCTTATCAAAATAATTATTTTTAAAATCATTTAAAAGCTTATCATTATTTAAACTAAAGTCTTCATTTTTAACTTTTCCAAATTATTTTAAATGTTAATTTGGTTTTATATTTGATTTTGCTGATTAAACTTATCTCATATTGATGGAAGATTATTTTTCTTTAAATAATTTATTAAATATTTTTTTACTTAATAAAATTGGTATTTATTGTTATAATTTATTATTAATTCCTGTTTAAGGTCTTACTTTTTTATCTATTTTTTAAGTTTTCGATTTTTAAAGTTCTTAATTATTTTTGTTATTATTATGATAATTTTATTTAGGAACTCACTAATTTTTATTTTATATTTTAGCATTGTTTCTATAATGATACCTGTCAAATCCTAAAATAACATAATTGATAATATACCATAATTATCTATATCTTCAAGAAAATCATTAATTATATCATCATGCAATCGATGTTTTTTTCCAACATTTCCTGGAGTTTAATCATATTTAAGATTAATTCTTTATTCTTTTTCAAGTATATCAAGGTATTTTTTGTTAACTTATTTTAAATTTAAACCCAGCATTTATATTTTTAATAAATATTATACTAGTTATATAAATTTTATCATTATACATAAATATTTAAAATTATATTTTTTGTGTTATATTTTAAACTTAATATTTATATTAATTCTCTCAAATTTATTAATAAAATAAATTGATATTAATTCGGTTAATATTTAATTAAATACATTATATCTTTCTTATTAAATTAATATTTATGAATAATAAATAATAAGGGATTGTTATAAATTTAAATTTTATTATATAAATATCATTAATTTTTTAAACTTTATTAAGTTTTAGTCTTTTTTGAAATAGATTTTTCTGAGCTTTAAACAGTATTTTATATTTAATTTTCATTATTTTTAATAGTATTTTCATTATTTTTTATAATATTTTATTTATTTTTTAATATTTTTTTTAAATTATTAATCAAAACTAAAATTTATTCTTGATCATCTAGAAAAATGTTTTTGTCCTTTAAAATATCAATTATACTTTTCTACAATAATATATTATCATTTTAAAGATCGATAATATTTTATCTATATATAAGTATTTCCTGATTTTGAGTTTGTACTTAAAATTGATACTGCTTTAATTAATTTTCAATATTTTATATTTTGGCTTAACTTTCCTAATTATTATTTGAGATTTGAGTATTATACTTTTATTTTAAATATTCAATATTCTCATTCTCCTATTCCTAATAAAACAAAGCCAACTCATCCAATTTTATCATAAAATTTTCTTTGGATTCCTATAAATCTTTTTGCAATTATTAATTCTTTTCAAATAAATATTAATTTTACTTATTCACTGATTCTTATACCAATTATATTTCTTTATCTTCTTAAATATCCTACTTTTTCATTTGATTTAAAAATTAAAATAACTCATCTTAAAGTTTTTAGTTTGTTAATAATAGTTATTCATTTTGAATAACCAATTTGTTATTTGCATCTTTATACTCTTACAATTCCAATTTAATTTTCATTCTTTTGTTCTTTTTTTCATCATCTTTCAAATTTATCTTTTTAATTTCTTTTTTATTATCCATTGTAAATATTTTAATTGATTTATATTATATGGAAAATTAAAAATTAGTATTTCAACAAAAAAGTTTGAAAGAATCTTTTAGAGAATTTAAATAAAAAAATATGAGTCTTCGTAACTCTTCAATTGATAATAATTAAAAAAACTACAAAGATAATTAATCATCCAATTCATCTTTCTCTGACTAATATTTTAAATTGGATACATCGATCTAACAAAAAAGCTAAAATAAAAGTATTGATAAATAAAAATAATAGGAAAGTAACTATTAAATGAAAAAAAAGAAAAATAAAAGTTAGTCTAATGAAAGTTAAAATAAAAGAATTAATAATAATAATTTAGATGAAATAGATGAATTGGCATTAAAAATTGATAATATTTATCAAAGATAAGACTTGATTAAAAAATAAAGTATTTATTAATTTATAATTTTATAAGATAAAATGAATAACATCACTGTTTTATTAAGGGATTTTAAAACTAATATTATCAACGAAAGTAAAAAAAAAAATATTTCAACTCAAATATTATCAGAATTAGAAAAATAATTACATTTACAAACTTTTAAAAATACAGAATTAGAAAAAATAATTTAAAAACAATAGACGAAAATTTCATAATAAGAGTAAGCCAACTTGCAAAATAATTTAAATAATGACTTAATACAAATGTTGAAAAATAATTAGGAATATCTTGAAAACCGTATTTAATAATAAGAAATAGAAAGTAATGATCTTAAATAAAAAAATAAGATTCAGCAAGAAATTCTGAAAATAGAAATAGATAAATTAGAAGAGACTTTATAAAAATTAAGATATCAATATGAAAGAAGAGAGAAGAACAAAGATGAATATTATTAAAAATAATAGCAATAAAAATGAGAATGAAGATATATATAAGTGTATAAAATATACGTTAACAGTAAATAATCAATAATTACAATCGAGAGTTTTGCTTTATAGCAAATTATGAGTGGAGATAGTTTTTTGAGTTTTTTTCTAATAAATATCAATAAGATAATTAAGACAGGCTTGAAGATTAAATAAGATATATCCACAATGAGAATGCATTAGACTCTACTAGCTTAACTAAACAATGATGTGTATTTAACTAGGCAAACTGGTAAGATAACTTTACGAAATGACGTAAATGAAAATAGGAGTCATCTAATCAGCACTTAGATTTTGCTTATATTAACAGTTATTCTGCTAATAGAAAGTATTTATACATTAAATAATCTAATCTTCTACAATAACCATCTACTTCAATTATTCAATCGGGTTGAAGATCTCTTCGATCTTGTTCAATTCCTTAATAGCTTCAAAATATGGTTTTTTTTGAAAATAATCTTTATTTGTATTATGCACACTGTTAATCCTCTATTGGATTTATTATTCATCTCTAAACAAATCAATCTCTTCATCCATTTTTTTTTATTCTCGATTAGATGAAGTCACAAATAATTATTATTGTTATTAATTAAAATTGGTTTGGATCTGAATGCATTTATTTTAATCAATATTGTTATGGATATGTTTGAGACAAAAAGAGTCTAGAGTTAATTCTGGCCTGATATCGAAATATTAAGGAGTTGTTAGATAGAACTAATTATGTACTTAACTTATTAAAATTGCTTGATTTTGGTCTACTATTTTTTATAGTTACAATAAGCAACAATATAGTTCATTGTCGATTAATACTCTGAGTGTCCAATTGTAAATGTTCTCAAAGTTGAATAAAAGTTCATACTTTTTATATTTAATGGTTAGTTGATCTAAATTGTAAAAGTATATTATTATTAGAGATAATACTTCTAAGAATTGCTTCATCTTACTATATAATTCATCTAGTATGCTTTATAATTAACTTACTTTCAGATCTAAACTATTTATCATTTCACATTCTTTTTTCACACTAACTCTTAACCATTTAACTAATAAATATAAAATGCTTTCTGGATTATTCATTTATAATTCTATAATACTCATCACTGTCCTAAAAATAAACATATTGATATTATTTTTTAAGTATTTCTTTTTTTTTATTTTCAATTCTTAATCTTGATTTAAAATGCTTGTTTCACTTACACTATTGTCTAAGTTATTGTTTACTAAACATAATGCTATTGTTTATTTGTTTAGAGAAATTAATGCTTGTTTACCACTTTAATAGCTATACAAGTTCTTTAAATCTTAATTAAATTTGTATATGCCACCTTCAAAACCCAATATTTCTCGTAAATTGCTTTGTTCAAAATCTTTTTTAAAATGTTTTATCAAATCTTTATTTAATTTACTCAACTCTAATATCTATAAAAATTTATTTTCAATTTCTATTTAAAGACTTTTTTCATTTTATTCAAAATTTAATTATTCTTAATAAAGTTTTATTAATTTTCTTACTATTCCTTAGACCCTATTTTATTCTTCTAATAATTCATGCTATACCAATTATTTATTATTTCGATTAATCAAATTTTATATGTTTTAACCCCACTATTTATTGATAAATTAGCTTTTCAAAATTTCGTTTAAGAATTAATTCCAATTTTATCTTACAAGTTTAATTTCATGCTAAGTATAGGAAAATAAAAAACATTGCATTTATTTTTACTCTTTGTAAAAACATTGAAAATAATTTTCTTAAAGTCCTAAAATATTGTTTATTTATTTTATTTCTATTTAAGATATAGACCATCTATATTATTCTTTCATTAATATTAATTTTATTAATTTATATTTATAAAAATAATAATTAAAAATTAATAAATTGTTTTAAAAAGATATGATTTATTAAAATAAAAACTATTAATAAGATTAAGAAATTCATTAAATCTAATAAAATTTCGAAAATATAAATAAAAGTGACGAGAATTAACAATTTGATTTCGATTTTGATGAATATAAGATTATTAAAATTGATTAAAATTAAGATTAAAATTAACTAAATAAAAAATTATCAAATGATAATTTTAGTGAACTAATAGATCATTAAAAAAATGATTAATTTTAACAAACAGTTTTATAAAATAAAACACAATATTAATAAAATCAAATATAAAATTAATATAATCAATAATAAAATTCATAATAAATTTAACAAATTAAATTTGAATCAATACAAATAAATAATGTAAATGTTGAATCAACTTCACAAGCGTAAAAAAAATTAAAATAATTTTAACAATAAAAGAAAAACTTTCAATTAAATTTCAGTTTTAAAATATTTTTACTTTTATAAACACTATATAATACTTTTTTAACAGTTTTATTTGCAATTAGAGGAGCAAAATTAGATGTATTTACAACATTTGATAATTAAATATACTAATATGTTGGTTATTATATTGTAGTTTTAATGTTTGTGACTAATATATGTATACTTTATTTATATTATAAAAATCAATTGAATGCAACTTGTATGTAAAAAAATTTAATAGTTTCAATTATATTTGATTTAGTTGTAATTTACTGGTTTATTTTTAGTATTATGAAAATTGATAGCTAATTTTATATTTATTTAGCTTTAATATATATTATATAAAGGTTGACTACAACTTACTTAACGGTAAGATTTTGGTACTTGTTAAAAAAAAGCAATTGATTCAATTTAATAATTAAATTTAAACAATATATATTTAAATTTATTAATTAGCAAAATTATCTTATTAAATTGAACTCATATAAATATTAGACTAAAAATAATAAAATATATTAAATTTACATATATTTGAAAATAAATATTAAAAATAATAAATACATAAAATGTAACATCACATTTTGACTTCACTACTAACTCTGGAAACAATTTCAGTAAGATGCTATTGAATAGCTTTGCTACTTGCTTGAGCTTGAATAATTTTGTTAAATAATTATTGCCTAGCTTCTTTGAGTTTGGATTCATAATCTTTAACAACTGTTTCCAATTATTATATTTCACTTAGTTATTTGTCAACACTATCATATACACCTTTAAACTACATTTAAGAAACTTATCTATTATTATTATTCATTTAAAACTCATTTTGTAAATTTGTTAGTATACTATTTATTTATTAATTGTTATCAGTATTAAAATTATTATTAATTGACTTATTGTTCAATACTTATTTCATCCTAAATTATTCTTGTTATTATAAAAAGTTATTTATCTTTCCTTATTTTTTATTGCATACCTATTATAAAGAATTTTAAACTGTAGTTTAAATATTTAACAGATCACAAATATGATAAGATAAACCTTAACATTAAATATTTTATTATTAATCAGAACTTTTGCAAATTTTTATTTTATTTTATGTTTCTTTATCGAATCCTTCATCTGCTCCTTAATCAAAGTATTTATAGGCAATTCCTTTTAAATAAGAAATACAATTCTCCTTATTTATTTTATTTTAATCACAAATATTAGAATCTATTAAAATCTGAATATCAAAATTATTTTCATATATTTATTCACATATTTTACATTTATATAATTATAATTCATCATCATTCTATTATTGTTATTATTATTATTGCTATTATTACTATTATTATTATATTAACTACTGAGCCTGTTACTATTACAAAATATTTTGTTAATTATTAATTATATCGAAAGGGTTATTGATTATATTATTTTATGAAGCTAATTATTCATCTATTTTGAAACTTAAAAAATTAGAATTATATTAGCATAAAAATATGAAAATAAAAAAAACCTAAAGTAGAATCTTCATTAAATAATTTATGTAATAATTATAAATAAATTAGTAAAAATAATATAAATAAATTATATTTTATAGAAATATATAGGTAATATTATAAAATCTTTATTTATTATGGATTAAGAGATAAATTAAGTGAGATTGCTTTTAGAAAGAACTTATCTTGAATCAAATACATAGGTAATAAAAAAAATAGAGGAAGAGCTTGAGATAAAAAGCAGAAACGCAGATTTTATTTAAATTATAGGTTAATGCTTATTAACACAAAATAGTACAAGTAATAATTATAAAATAAATAATAATAATTAGATGAATTTAAACAAGCAGCTGTGAATTACATAAAAATTTATGTGCAAAAATAATTGCATGAAGAATAAATAGAACCAGTGGAGAACAAAATAAAAAACTTATAAATAATATATTCTTTATTAAAAGAGAAAGAATTAGAAATGAAACACAAGAAGAATTTAGTGAATAGTGTGATAACAATTCTACATTCAGATGTCGGGAATTAATTAAAACAATGGTTATTCCTGTAAATATAATAAGATTTAAGGACATCAGAGTGTGAAATGATAATGGGGAGTTTATTAGGAATTCAAGCTGTATTTTAAGGATCAAGCAGCAAGAAGGAAATCGATAGTATAATTTAGTAAGTATTAATAAGAGTAGAAGAGTTGATTGTGAAACTAATAGAGTCGATTTTGTTACAAAATAGGAATCATAATTCAGATAGGACAGTGTTAATAAAGGAGACAGAATTAATGGAAACATGTGTGATGACACTTGATATTTTTATTGATAAATTGAAGAATTACCATGGCAGTGCATTAGACATCATTCTCAATAGAACTTCTATTATCAATATCTATTATAGTCTGTTTATTCATCCCTTTGTCTCTACTGGGATTATTATTTCAAACTTAAGTTTACTCAATGTCAATTATTCATCATGCAAGTTCACTATAGACATGGAAGCATTGCTAAACAATATAAAACTTATTGTTATTAAAAGTTTATACTCTTTATCAGAGTATCTTCTGAGCAAGGAAACCAAATATATTGAAAGCTGTTCTCTATTGACTGTGAATTAGCAATTAATGCCTTTAATTTAAAAGGAACTAGAGTTAGTTTGTAGTAGTAGAGAGTATATTGATAAATATAGCAATAATAAGGAGTGTGAGTAGTTATTGTAGTAGATGTTGGAGTATGTTGGTAAATGGAGTGAGTCTATTTTGATGTATTAATATTTCAGTGATAATAAATCATCATTATTAATCAGAGTTATTTTACCGTTGCTGACTATTAACTAAGATGAAGAAGATCTCTTTTCATAGTCTCCATATGATTTTGTGAAGTTATCATTGGATTGTGTTGATAATCAGTTGATTAATACTTTAAAGAGCAAGGCTTGCAAATTGATAGAATATTTATGTGATAATATTGATGGTTGTTCTAATATGTTCTGCAAAATAGCTTTGGAAATACTTAGTAAGAGTGTGGATAATTAATAAATAGGGAATAACAAAATATATTTAGAGAATAATGAATATCATGAATGGTGGAATATGCAACAGAATGTAGTAAAAATAGATACGGCATTAATGATATTGTCAGTCATGAGTTATTTGATCCATTAGAGAGAAGACCTACTGATAAGAATGCAGGAAGTAATAGGACAATATTATGAGAGACTAATCACGAAACAGTAACACTCAATAGTTAGGAGTAGAATGTGTATGATGATATCCTACTATTATGATAATTTGTTCGTTAAGTAATAAGATTTCTCAAATTTCAAAGGACTTATCACATATCTCATCAGTGAAGCTATTGATATCAACAATCCTTAGGGAATAACTGTGATGGCTATTGAGAGTCTCAAAGGCATATTTGAATTCAATGAGCCTAAATAATAGATCATATAGTTTATTAATGATACACTTAATTCTCTTCTTGACAATCTTAGGGCTGACTCACATTTGGATTATTATGATATCATACTCAATATTTATGATCATTATTTTTAGCAAATCAATCAAGATATTAATCTCATACATAAAACTATCTTTCTACTTTCTCAGATTGTTAATTCTTAATTGCTTAATGGATTCGGCAATAATAAATAAAAAACTAATATAGTTATCAATAAATGCTTTAATATTCTCATTACTATTTCTGATAAACCAATTATCATTCAAAATCATCTTTAAATTATCAAACAACTTACATAGCCTTTCATCTTATTATTAGCTTAAATTTAACTTATTGATTTTGAAGAATATATTCTAATTTTTGTTACTAATATTTTGAAACACTCTTAATTAGTTTGTCCATATATTTTTGATATTCTCAATCATTCTTAATTCTTAACTAATAAACATAAATCTTTTGTTTATTAATTTAATTTTATTAACTTATTCTTGGAATATGCTAATTAAGAATAAAAGTAAAATTAAGCTGATTCATTGACCAATTAAGCTATTTTTATTATAAAAAATGATGATAATTCTGAACAAGAAAAATCAATTGCAGGATTAATATTGTAATTGATTCTTTAAAAAATTTAGTTAAATGATAATTAAATTAAAGAAATATTGATAATAGTAACTTAATGTTTGTCTTAAGCATCGAAATAAAACACTTTTACTAAAATATTAATTGGAATAATAAACAGTGCATTTTTATTTTATTATAATTAAAGTATGAAATAGTTGGTAGAATTACAATTGATAGATTCAATATATAGTTTGATATTGAATACTAATTAAATAAATAGTTTATATTCTGATTAATATCATAGAAATTTAGCTTTATTAACATTATCAAAATTGATAAGTTGTTAGAATATGGATTACTTAACTTAATAATTGAATTTGTTTATAGCTTTGGTTTAAGAGGAGAATAGTAAAAATGAAAGTTAGAATAAATAAAAAAATAAATTGGAAATTGAAGATAATGAAGAAGATGAGGATGATGAGGATGAAGATTATGATGATGATGATTATGAAGATGATGAAGATGATGATTATATATTAGATAATGATTCATTGGATCATGAGTGGAAATAACAAAAATATAATGGCTCTAAAGTATTATTTATATTTTTACCATAATCTTATCATTATTAATATTATTATTATTATTATTTTATTTTAGTAGATTTAAACTAATATTATCAATATGAAAAGCATAGTTTATACCTAAGACATATTTAATGAATTTAGAAATACTTTTAATTATTTAAAATAGAATAATAATGATAAATTTTTGCAAAAAATTTATTAATTAGATTAAAACAACTAAGTTAAGCTTAAAGATATTTTACAAAGTTATTAAATAAAGCTTAATAATGAACAAGTAGTTAACAGAAAGATTCTGAAAATAAAGCCAAAAACAAATTTAAATTAAAAATGAATATGATTTTATATTACAGTATTTAACAGATTTAAATATATTTAAATATATGATTAAAAAAATTTAGATGTAATGAATATAAAAAAATAAACAGTTAATAAAAATATAATAAATAATAAATATATAAATAATGTAAAATAAAGAAAATGAAACGGTGAAAGTAATGGTAAGATGTAGACCAATGAATAACAAAGAATTAAACAATGGGAGTAAAAGTATCGTAACAATAGATTAATAAACTAGTTCAGTTTATTTAAATGAAAAATAGTTCAGTTTTGATAATGTATTTGACATAAATGAGTCATAAGAAACTATATACAACAAATCAGCGTTTAAATTAGTAGAATCAGTAGTGTTTGGTTACAATGGAACTATATTTGCTTATGGTCAAACAGGATGTGGTAAAACTCATACTATGATGGGATACGCTTAGAATCCCAAAGATAAAGGAATAATTCCAAGAACATTCGATCAAATTGTTGATATTATTTAATAGCAGGAAGGAGTGACAAACTTAGTAAGATGTTCCTTTATAGAAATTTATAATGAGGAGATACATGATCTATTAAGTAAAGATATTAAAGCCAAATACGAATTAAAGGAATCAAGTGATAAAGGAATATTTATAAAAGACTTAAACATGCATGTAGTAAAAACTGTAAAAGAAATGGAAGACTATATGAATCAAGGTAATGGTAACAGATCAACAGGAGAAACATTAATGAATAAAGATAGTAGTAGATCTCATAGTATATTTACATTATATGTGGAATAGAGCGTAAAGGACGAAAAGGGGAATTAAAGAATTACATTAGGAAAATTAAATCTAGTTGATTTAGCTGGAAGTGAGCGATTAAGCAAAACAGGGGCATAAGGAGATAGATTAAAGGAAGCAACAAAAATAAATTTATCAT
>Ga0315908_10001765_pt1 | contig 16108 bp, 17 predicted proteins | sample LakEriMetagenome_12_FD_203520 | JGI IMG/M metagenome (GOLD analysis project Ga0315908, IMG submission 203520) | Freshwater fungal communities from buoy surface, Lake Erie, Ohio, United States - Buoy 4 MA124 | ecosystem: Environmental > Aquatic > Freshwater > Lake > Lake biofilm | place: USA... | reverse complement strand
ATCCGCATACGAAGTCGATTTGATGCCGGCGAGTGCACCGCGCTCGTTGCGCGTCCAAGGCACAACGAGCGCGGTCTCGGTGGGCGGCCAAGGTTTGAGCGGCATGGCTGCGGCGGTCATGGTGGCGGGCGATTCACCACGGTCGGAGCCGAGCGGGCCATCACCGCTGGTCAGCGTGACGCGAACGCGAGCCGCTGGCAGATCATTGGCCTGCATGACTGCCTGGATGGCCTGTGAATAGACCTCAAAAGCAGGTGGCGTGATGCCCATGGACTCGCAGGAGGCGACGAGACGCTTCCAATGCCGCGTAGGCGTGAAGGGCATGCCATTGCGAGCAACGAGAGTCTCAAACACACCATCTCCCACGAGGAAACCATGATCGAAGGGAGAGATGTGCGCCGCAGCAGTGCTGACGATGCGGCCATTGATCCAAATGTGGGTGGGGAGGTTCACCCAGCCATCATGGCTCGGATCAAATCATTCTCAACAGATGCAACTTTGCGCTTGCACGTTAATCAGCTTGCGCCACTATCCGGGCCGCAAGTTTTGCGGGTGTAGCTCAGTGGTAGAGCACTTCCTTGCCAAGGAAGATGTCGCGCGTTCGAATCGCGTCACCCGCTCCATCTCTCTCAGAGAGATGGCTTCCTCTAAAACCTCCATGTTTGTCTGGTCCAAACTCTCCGCCGCCAAGTGGTCCGATGCGTGGGAAGAAAGGTTTTCTGGCAGCACCGACGCCACGCTCGTCATCAGCAGCTTTCCCGGCAAGCAAACCATCCGAGTGGAGGCTTACTGCGCCACGGAGAAGCGGGCCAAAAGCATTCAAAAAGAGTGGGGCGGCAGCGTGCGGCAGCTCAAACAGCAAAACTGGGCCGCGCATGCTTCTCAAGCACCACCGCCCGTGAAGGTGCGTGAAAAATTCGTCGTCTGCACAGCCCGGACAAACGCGGAGCTGGCCAAGGCCCGCAAAGAATTCCCCGATCGCGAAATCATCGCCGTGCCAGCAGACATGGCCTTCGGCACCGGCCACCATGCCACCACGGCCACCGTCTTGCGCCTACTAGTGGATCTGGCTGAAGACCTGAACAAGTCTGGCAAGCCCTGGCGCATGGCCGATCTAGGCTGCGGCAGCGGCATCCTGGCCATCGCGGCAGCAAAACTGGGCGCCAGCCAGGTTTGGGGCTGTGATTACGACCCGGCAGCAGTGCGCATTTCGAAAGAGAACGCCGAGCGCAATGATACGCCCAAAGTGAGCTTTACCCGGATCGATGTGCTGAAGTGGCAGCCCAAGAAGACCTGGGACATCGTGGCCGCCAACATCTTCCACGACGTCTTGGAGGCGGCGTTTCCGCAACTCATTCAATCCGTGGCTCCTGGCGGTGTTTTGATGCTTTCAGGCATCCTGCGCACCCAGGCGAAGGATTGCTTAGCCGCTGGCAAACGCGCTGGATTTGTGGTCAAAAAGACGATCACCAAGGGGAAATGGGTCACTGCGCTAGGCACGGTGAAAGCCTGAAAAAGCCGGTGTGCGACAAAACTGCCTGATGCCCCCTCAACGCGAAGTTAAGCCTTGAGTTTGAAAGAGTTAATCACTAGGCTTCATATGTTATAGGATTCCCGGTCATGCTCTTCGATCCCGCTTCAACTTCTGGCGCGGCTGGAAACCCCAGCCCGCTGAAACGGCGTCGCTTCCTGAAACGCACTCAGACTGAGGGGAACCGCATCGGCCTGCTGCCGACCGAAGGCTGGCGCAAGCGCAACATACAGTTCCTCAACGAAGTGCTCATCCCCTCGCTTCTTGCCCCACGCAAGCCTGGTCAGGATTTTGGCCTGCTGCCGGTTGCCACGCGGGATGAGATCGCGGTGACTTGGCTGGGCCACGCAGGTTTCTTTGCGCAAATCCATGGCGTGAACATCGCCATCGACCCCAACTGGGCGCTCTGGCATGGGCCGGTGAAGCGGGTGCGCCATCCAAGCGTCTGGGCGCATGATCTGCCGCCCATCGACCTCGTGCTGGTCACGCACGCGCATTACGACCACCTGCATCTCCCCAGCCTGCGCAAACTGGCCGCCGCGCAGCCGATCATTGTGCCCGAAGGTGTGGGCAGCCTGGTGAAGAATTGCGGCTTCGGACGCATCGTGGAGCTGAAAACCTGGCAGAGTGCCACCTTTCAAGACCTACGCATCACCTTGACTCCTGCCCGCCACTGGGGTGCCCGGATGATCCACGACACACATCGCGGTTTCGGCGGCTTTTTGGTCAAATCCCCCGACCGCTGCCTCTACCACTGCGGCGACAGCGCGATGTTCGACGGCTTCCAGGAAATCGGCAAGCGCTCCAGCATCGACCTCGCCCTCATGCCCATCGGAGCCTACGACGCGCCCAGCGGACGTCCGGTCCACATGAATCCTGAGGAGGCGCTGGACGCCTTCGAGATGCTAGGGGCGCAATCCATGGTGCCGATGCATCATGAAACCTTTCCGCTCGGCGGAGAGCCGATCCATGAGCCGGCTGAACGCCTCATCAAAGCCGCCCTGCAGCGCCAGATCGAGCACCGGGTGCGCCTGCTGCGCGATGGTGAATCCGCCCTCTTCTGAGTGAATTCCCGGCCTGTTTTGACCCTCATCGCCGCTGTCTCGGCAGACGGCTTCATTTCCAAAGGTCAAGGCGTGCCCTGGAATCTGCCGCGAGACCGAGAGCACTTCCGCAGTGCCACACGCAGCCAATGGTTGCTCATCGGCAGGCGGACTTACCAGGAAATGCTGGGCTGGTTTCAGCCGGATCACCACCCGCTGATCCTGACGCGTGACGAAACATTCATCCCACCTATCGGCCAGGCCGTGGCAGACATAAACGCAGCGTTGGAAACCGCCGCCCGGGGCGGTGCCCATGAGTTATTTGTCTGCGGCGGCGGCGGTGCCTACGCCGCTGCCATCCCCGTGGCGGACCGGTTGATCCTTACTCATGTGGGCACTCGGCTGCACACTGGCGTCCCCTTTCCTGCCTTTGACCCCGGTCTTTGGCAGGTCGTTTCCCAAACTCATGCACCTGCCGATGCCGAAAACCCTTTCGACCTGGTTTTCACGACTTATGAGCAGCCACCGCTTCAGAAAAAGGCGGGTGATTCACTTTCCTGAAAAAATCAAGATGAGCAGATTCGTCTTTGGTGTATCTAAGAGATGCTGATGACCACTCAATCACGGTTCCTACGCGGCCTGTCTGCTGCAACGATGACGACAGTTGTGCTGCTCGGCGTGGGTTGTCGCAGTCTCAGCACCACGGGTGCCACCCCTGCGGCCAAGACAGATGCAGCGGCTGCGAGCAGCACGGACTCCGTCTTGGTCAAAGGCCCCACTGATCTGAGCTTCCTGCTCAGCATGAGCTTCACGGAGGCCAAGAGCATCTCCACGCAGCAGTTGGAGTTCCCGCCTCACCTCAAAATCGCCGCCGACTCGATCGAAGTCTTCAAATACAGCGACGACGGCAAGCCACGCAAAGCCCGCGCTCGTGGCAAAGTCTTCGTCGAGATGAATTTCGGTGAACCCGCCAAGGCGCTATGCCAGGAGGCATTCATCACCGAGGATGAGATTATCCTGCGCGGCAGCCCGATCTTGCAACGCGGCGGCAGCATGATCGAAGGCCTCGATGACAGCACCATTTTCTACATGTTTGGCCCCTCCTTGCGAGTCATCGGCCTGCACAAAGTGAACAACCAGAGTGAGATGGGCTCCCTGCTCCCCGCTCTCGGCAACTGGGCGGAGGGGCCCAATTTACTCCTCCCGCCGCTGGCTGAAAACGCCGTGCCCTCCAGCATCCGCGATTCCATGCAGCAAGCCGCCGAGGCCGAGATGCTGCACCAGCAAACACGCGAGATTTACGGCCCAGCTCCCGGCGGCAAGGCTCCCCCCACCGCCTCCCAGCCTCCCGCCACTCCAGGAAGACCAGCAGCGGCCAAACCCAAAGACGCCCCTCCACCCACGCCTGCCGTGAAGACCAAAAAAGCGCCCGTGGTGGAAATCCGCAAAGCCTTACCGCAGCAGAAATCCTTCTGGAACCGCTTCCGCACGGACAAGACGCGGGCCTGACTCGATTCGGCAGACTTTAAAATCCTCCCGGCGTGAGAAGTGCCACCTCTGAGATTTGGCGTCTCACTTCTCACCGGTTTTTTTTCGCGACAGGCACTCAGCCCACAATCGCACGCGGCACCCGCCCGTGAACATCCGTCAGCCGGTAATCACGCCCAGCATAGCGATAGGTGAGCTTCTCGTGATCCATGCCCAGCAAATGCAGGATCGTCGCGTGGATGTCGTGGATGTGCATCTTGTCCACCGCGGCTTTGAAGCCAAACTCATCGCTCTGGCCATAGGCCGTGCCGCCCTGCACACCGCCGCCCGCGAAGAACATGCAGAAGCCGTGTGGATTGTGATCGCGACCGTTGCCGTTCTCACTCACTGGCGTGCGACCAAATTCACCACCCCAGACGATGAGCGTGTCCTCCAGCATGCCGCGTTGCTTCAGATCACCGATCAGCGCCGCGATGGGCCGGTCGATGTCCGCCGCCAGCCGCCGTGTGGTCTCATCGTGCTTGGAATGTGAGTCCCAGGGTTGCCCGTTGCCATAGTAGAGCTGCACAAAGCGCACACCGCGCTCCACCAGCCGCCGCGCCATCAGGCAGCCATTCGAGAAATGGCTCGTGCCATACATCTCGCGCACCTTCGCCGGTTCCAAGTTCACATCAAAGGCATCCGTCGCCGCCGACTGCATGCGGAAGGCCGTCTCCATCGCCTGGATGCGTCCGTTCAGCGCCACATCTGCCCCGCCACGCGCCACTAGGTGCTCCGCATTGAGCGCCTGCATGAGATCCAGCTGCTTCCGCTGCTCGCTCGGTGAGAAGCGCCCATTCGTCAGCCACGGAATCATCTGCTTCGGATCCAGGTTCGAGTGATTGATGTAAACCCCCTGATGCTGCGCTGGCAGAAACGCGCTGCTCCACAAAATCGAAAACCGCACCGGCTTTCCAGGACACAGCACCACAAACGACGGCAGGTTCGCGTTCTCATTGCCCAGGCCGTAGCTCAGCCACGACCCCATGCTCGGCACGCGCTCCGTCATCGTGCCATTGTTCATCAGCAGCAAGGCGGGGCCATGATTCGGATTGTCCGTATGGCAGGAGCGCAGGACGCACAGGTCATCGGCATGCCGCGCCAGATTCGGCAGCAGCTCGCTGATCTCCAGCCCGCTTTGACCATGCTTCGCGTAGCCGTAGGGGGAGGCCAGCAGCCCACCCGTCGGCCGCTCCGTGCGCAGGTCGGCCCCCGTCGGCTTTTGGCCTGAATACTTCGTCAGTCCCGGTTTCGGATCGAAAAAATCCGGCCCAAACGGCCCGCCATTCATGAACAAATGGATCACCCGCTTCGCCTTCGGCAGGAAATGCGACCTCGGCCCCGCCTGCGCCGTTGAGGCCAGCCCCAGCGCCCCCAAACCGCCCCCCATGCGGGACAGCAGTTCACGACGAGAAAGCGCGGAGAAATCAGACATGCAGCCAATACGGCTTCAAACCGCGCCCGCTTGCTCCAAACTCCAACCTTCCCTCTCCTGGCAGCTCAAGAAAAGTTCGAATCAGCCGCCGTTGGGCCACCGAGGCGGAGAATGCAGCCTGTTGGATCAAAATCTCTGCCCGCTAAGCTTCTCAACTACATGATCCCTTCCCGGATTGGCTACCGAATGAGCCTCAGGCATCCTGAGCACGCTCTGCGCTGTGCTTGTTCATCCACCGCTTCGCGCACTCGCTCTGCTCGCGAGTTTCGAGGCAGCACTTCCTTCGAGCACGAATCCACTGCACCGGATCAGCCTTTGCCGGGATAAAGCCTGCCTTCGCACACCACGCGACGATGAATTGCCCCGTGCGGCCACAACCCGCCACGCAATGCACCACGACCGCCTCGCGTGCCGCGTGGTGCTTGTCCATCAAGCTCACAAACTGCTCGATCTGGGCATCCGTCGGCACACCGTAGTCCGGCACGTTGATGTGATGATACACAAACTGCTCCGGCACCTCGCGACGGTTGTCGAACTCGCAGCAGTTCACGACCGCCCGGATGTTCTGCTCGTCGTAGATGTCGAAAACATAAGGATCAGGCCACCACGACGCCGCGATGACACCCTCCACGATCCAGGTGAAGGGTTCGGTGCGGTCGGGTTGTCCTCGTTCAGGCCAATACCAGGGGCGGATTGATTGCGGCATGCGTTTTCCTGCACCCACCGCGCCCTGATTTCAAGGCGCAGCTCATGTACCAAAGCGCGTCTATGACTCAGGTTCCGCAGAACGTCTGATACGACTCCAAGTCAGAAGGCTGGCTGAACTCGGGCCAATCCTGCGTGTGATCAAAAGGCGCGGTCAGCACCGTCAGCAAACGTTGCAGCGGATTGAGATCGCCATGGTCTGAGGCGGCAGCCAGCGCTTCTTCGACCTTGTGATTGCGGGGAATGAAGGCCGGATTGCTGCGGCACATCAGATCAGCCACTTCGCTGGCGGACTGCGGCTGCCGTTTGAGCCGCTCGGACCAGCGCTGGTGCCATTCCGTTGGCTTTAGACGCCCCTGGGTGAGGTCACGGAAGGTGTTGGTGAAATCGGCTTTCGTTTCCTGCATCCAATCGAGCAGCGATTGAATCAACCCCTTGTCCTCGCTCTCCTCATTGAAGAGTCCCAGCTTCGCCCGCATGCCCGTGAGCCAATGATGCTGAAAACGCTCTTCAAAACGCGAGATCAGTCCGTTCGCGATCTCGATGGCCTCTTTTTCATCCTCGTGAAACAAGGGCAGCATCGCCTCGGCCAGACGCGCCAGATTCCACTGCGCGATGTGCGGTTGCTTGCCATAGGCATAGCGACCGTTGCGATCAATCGAGCTGAACACCGTGGCCGGATCATACGCGTCCATGAACGCACAGGGGCCATAATCGATCGTCTCGCCGCTGAGCGCCATGTTGTCCGTGTTCATCACGCCATGGATGAAGCCGACGCACATCCACTTCGCGATCAGCGCCGCCTGCCGCTCCATCACGCCCTCAAACCATGCCGTGTGACCGCCTTCCTCCTCCGGGTAATGCCGCTGCCGCGTGTAGTCCGCCAGCGCTTGCAAGTCCACCTTCTCCCCACGCGCCGCCGCATACTCAAAGGTGCCCACGCGGATGTGGCTGGCCGCCACGCGTGTCAGCACCGCGCCAGGCAGTCCACCCTCCTGCCGCCAGACTTTTTCACCCGTCGTCACGACAGCCAAGCTCCGCGTCGTCGGAATGCCCAGCGCATGCATCGCCTCACTGATGAGGTATTCGCGCAGCATCGGCCCCAACGCCGCACGACCATCCCCACGACGTGAAAACGGCGTCGCCCCCGGTCCTTTAAGCTGAATGTCAAAACGAGTGCCGCTCGGTGTCATCTGCTCACCGAGCAAAATGGCGCGACCGTCTCCCAGCATCGTAAAATGCGCGTATTGATGCCCTGCATAGGCCTGCGCCAGCGGTTCCGCTCCCGGCGGCAGTGCATTGCCCGCAAAGATCGCCGCATCAGTCAGTTCGTCCGCGCTCAGTCCCAAAGCCTCTGCCAAGGAGCGATTCAGCACCACGATCTTGGGTTCAGGCACCGGCGTCGGGTCGATGCGAACATGAAACGCCGTCGGCAGGCGTGCATAGGAGTGATCCAACCGCCAGCCGGCCGGTGAATTGAGAGGGTGAGGTGAATGAGGCATGCGAACGACGTTGTAGCGCGGAATTCTCATTTCGCGAAGCCGACGAACTCAGCAGCCGCGTTTCCTGCCCGAAAAACATCCACATTCTTTTGCCAACTCTGCTTCCCGTGCAAAATGCCGCCGAATGGCCACCAAACGCCCCAAAAAAGCCACCCGCGCCGAGCTTGAACTGAAGCAACTCATCGCCGCAGAAGCTTCCGCCGACCTGCGGCAGATCCAGGCCGTCCTCGGCAAAGTGCAGATCGCCATCGCCGACTACCTGAAATCCGGCGCACCACTCAAGATCACGCTCAATCCCGTCGAAATCCTCAGCACCATCGAAGCCGCCATCCGCGAGGCCGAGGGCTACCCCAGCCCCTGGCCGGATGGTGCCGACGCCCGCACCTTCTTCATCCATGGCCTCTACGACGACCTCATCCAGCAGCCCAGCAACATCTTCGAAACCAAGCGCGTCCCCGACGGTACCGACCGCTACCTTCCCATCAGCCCCGCCACCTGGAAAGCCTGCCTCGAAAAACTCCGCAGCCAGATCATCGCGGCAGGATTGAAACTGGCAAAGCGGAAGGCGTAAAACGAACTTGGAAGCTCGTGCTAATTTCTGCGCCTTTGCCAAATCCGCAATCAAGTTGCAGCAACAGGCCGTGGCAGCTATCCGTTCTCAATCCTAGCCACCGCCATGAAAACCCTCCTCGCAGCTTTTGCACTGTCTTTCTCCTTCGCTCAGGCGGCTCCGCTCAAAGTCGCCACGCTGCATCCCATCGTGGCTGATTTGGCGCGGCAGGTCGGCGGCGCGAATGTCGAGGTCATCGAAATCCTCAAACCCGGCGGTGACATCCACCACTTCGAGCCAGCGCCGAAGGACATCGCCGCGATGCGTGGCTCCAGACTGCTGCTCGCCTCCGGCAAGGGGCTCGAAACCTACCTCGACAAACTGCGCGATAGCCTCGGTGCGGGCATCAAGCTCGTCGAAGTCGGCGAAAAAATCCCGTCCATCCCTTATGTCTGCAATCACGACCACGGTGAGCACGACCATCACCACGGCCAGTTTGACCCGCACTGGTGGCACAGCGCCGAAAACATGAAACGGGCCGCCCGCTTCATGTCAGACGAACTCAGCGCCGCCGATCCCGCGAACGCCGCTGCTTACGAAGCCGGTGCCAAGGCCGCCAGCAAGCGCTTCAGCGAACTCAAGGTCTGGGCGCAGAAGGAAATCACCAAAATCTCCCGCGCAGACCGCAAACTCGTCACCGCACACTCGGCATTCGGCTATTTCTGCAAAGAGTTCGGCTTTGAACCCATCTCCCTTCTCGGCGTCGGGCGCAGTGATGATGCGGACTCGAAACACGTCGCCGAAACCATTGCCGAAATCCGTGAGCATGGCATCAAGGCCGTCTTCCCTGAAGATCAGGCCAATCCCAAAGTCCTCGCCGAGATCGCCCGCAGCACCGGTGTAAAAATTGGCGAGCCACTCATCGCCGATGGCACCGCCAAGACCGCTCACAACTTTGAAACGATGCTCGCGCACAACGTCCGCGCCCTCGTCGCCGCACTCGGCGCTCAGAAGTAACTCTTTGCCCTTCGCTCTTAGCTCCACGCCTCCATGCGCGGCTTTCCTCCCATCCAGCTTTTCCTACTCTGCCTCGCGTTCGTCGCGCTGGCGGTGCCGCTGAGCCATCTGACCGGAAACACCCACAACGCCAAGGTCATCCAACCCGCCGTCAAAGAAACTCAGAGCGTGAAAGCGCTGCTGCGTCTGCGTTTTGCGCACCCACCAACCACGCTCAGCCTGAAACTTGCCGACAAAGAGCTGATCGCCTCTGCTGAGGCTTCTCCGCTCGAACTCCATGCGGTGCTAGCTTCCACCCAAGACGGTGTGGATGTCTTCCTGAGTGCCACCTGGCCGGAAAACACGCCCGACACCGCCCTCACGCTCGAAATCGAACCCGACGGCCTCGAAGCCCGCAGCGAGACACGCTGGTCCGCCGCCGGTAGTCTCGATGAAGTCATCACCTTCTCCTGGAAATGAGCGCCACAGCCACGCCTGACCAAACCAAGGAGCACGTCTGCTGGGGCGGCGGTTGTGAGCACACGCAGCATCACCGCCTCGAAGTGGTCGATCTAAGCGTGCAGTATCAGGAAGTGCGGGCGCTCGAAAAAATCCACTTCGCCACTGAATGCGGCCGCAGCATGGCCCTCATCGGCCCCAATGGCGCCGGGAAAAGCACGCTGCTCAAATCGCTCGCCGGACTCATCCCTGGGGACACCGGCAAGATCCTCTGGCGCGGCAAACCACTCACCCGCAGCAGCCACGAGATCGCCTATCTGCCGCAGCGGGGCGACATCGACTGGAACTTCCCCATCACCGTGCGCGGCCTCGTCGAAATGGGCCGCTACCCGAATCTCGGCTGGTGGCGGCAGTATTCGCGCCACGATGCCGAGATCGTCGAGCGCGCTCTCACCAGCATGGAACTGCGCGATCTCCAGGACCGCCAGATCAGCGCCCTCTCCGGCGGCCAGCAGCAGCGTGCCTTCATCGCCCGTGCGCTCGCTCAAGAAGCGCACGTTTTGCTCCTCGATGAACCCTTCACCGGCCTCGACAAGCCTGCGCAGGAGAATTTGAGCCGACTCTTCAAAGAACTCACCGCCGAAGGCCGCCTGCTCATCGCCAGCCATCACGATCTGCAAACTGTCACCGGCAACTTCGACGACGTCCTGCTCATCCGCCGCCACCAGATCGCCTTCGGCCCCGTCGCGGACGCCTTCACGCCTGCGAACATCTCCCGCGCCTACGACCACCAGGAACCAGGAACCAAGAACTAAGAACCGCGTTCCTCATGCCCACGATCACCGACTTCCTCGCCGAACCCATCGCCAAACGCGCGTTGCTTGCGTGTTTGATGATCGGTTTCTCCAACGGCTTCGTCAGCGCCTTCGTCGTGCTGCGGAAATCCGCGCTCAAGATCGGCACCATCTCGCATTCATTGCTGCCAGGCCTCGCCGTGGCCGTGTTGATCGCCGGTCTCTCGCAATGGAGCGCTCTCTTTGGAGCCATCTTCGCCGCGCTCATCGTCGGTCTCGGTTCCATCTTCCTCTCCCGCACTTCCCGGCTCGATCAGGACACCGCCATGGGCGTGCTTTACACCACCGCCTTCGCTGCCGGCCTGCTGATCCTCAAAAACCTCGATGTGCGCCAAAAACTCGATGAATGGCTCTTCGGCAGCATCATCGGCATGGCCGACTCCGACCTGTGGATCGCCTTTGGCATCAGCGCCATCGCCGTTCTCACCCTCACCACCTTGCAGCGCCCGCTGCTCATCTATTTGTTTGAGCCCAACATCGCCGCCAGCCTCGGCGTGCCTGTGCGTCTGCTGAACTACGCCACCTTCGCCGTCACCATCCTCGTGCTCGTGTCCTCGCTGCAAGCCGTCGGCTGCATCCTCAGCGTCGGCTTGATGGTCGCCCCGGCTGCCACGATCTACCTGCTCACCAACAACGCCCGCACGCTCTTCTGGGGCGGTGGCATCCTCGGAGCCGTCGGTTCCGTGATCGCCTTCTTCCTCTCCTATCCCCTCGGCTGGAGCGTCAGCGCCACCATCATCGTCGTCCTCGGCAGCTTCTTCTTCCTCGCCTACATCTTCAGTCCGAAATACGGCCTGTTCAGCAAGCGGAGAGGCGTGGCCTAGTTGGCCCAGTCGCGCCGCGACTGGATTACTTGGGTTCACTTGCGACCCACGCCATAGCATGGATGGCGCTTGTCGTGAAGAACCGACAAGATGCGCACTCGATCCGCGAGGATTCGATAGCAAACGGCATACGGAAAGCGCTTCAAGTGAGCCTTTCGACGACCAAACGGAGCCAGAGGAAAAGCCTGGGGATTCAGCGTGATCAAACCCAGCATCCGCTCAACCTCTTGGAAGAACTCATCTCCCAGCCGGTCTTTGCGTTCATCATACCACTCGCAGGCTGCATCGACTTCCCGCTGCACGGCTTTGTGGTAGGTGAGTTTCACGCCAAGCGCCGCGCTGCGAAGTGGGCCAAAAAATCCTGGTGACTGATCTCCTGCGAGGGATCTTGATCGAGTTCCGCCTCTCGTTGATTCAAAAGATTTTCAACCGCACCCATTTCAAGCTCCTGCACGGGGTCGCCGATGGATTCCCATAGGCTGGCGGCTACCCGGCAGCGCTCGCCTGGATTGAGCTGCAAGGCAGCGTCCATGATGGTTTCATAGGTCGCGGTCATGCACTATTATTGAATCAAAGACAGGCCGATGGCAACCCTACTTTGCCCAGTTGCGGCGCAACTGGACTACTTCGCTGGCAGCACCTGCACGGCGTCGAGATGCACATTGCCACCGGCACCCGCGGTGCGGAAGATCACGGCGGATTCTTCACCAGCGGTGAACTTGAAGTTGCCAAGGCTGTAAGCGCCCTGCGGCAGCGGCGCAGCCTTGGTTTGGTTCACCGTCACGGTTTGTTCGCCGTCGGCGCTGAGCACGCTCACGGGAGCCGTCTTGGCGCGATTTTCGTGCGGCTGGAAGAAGATGCGCACCTCGTAGCTGCCCGTCTGCTTCACGCTGAAGGCGAAACGGGCACTAGCACCTTTGTCGCTGCCGTAGCTGTAGTGTTCGCCGACGTAGGGCTTCAAACCTTCGCCGTGCGCCCACTTGCCGTTCAACTCAGCTTCTTTGTCGTCGATGACGATGCCTTCGAGCTTCTTCGGGTCGATGCTGTCGGAAGAGAGTGCGGTGTCGGGAAGTTTCTTCGCGTTGGCGGGCAGGTAGAGATCGCCTTCGAGATTGTCGCGACGCATCGCGCCCGGCTGGTTCATGAGATCCTTCAGGATGTCGAGATACTGCTCATAAACGCCACGCGGCGTGGTGTGATGACGCACGCAGATCCACGCCGCCTTGCCCACGACCTCGCCCATCATGCCGCAGGTGCGCATGACGCGAGTGCTGCCGAGTGAGTTGCGGTCCACGCTGATCGTACGGCCGGCCATGAAGAGGTTGCCGATGTCCTTGCTGTAGAAGCAGCGGTAAGGCACCGGATAGCCGTTCTTGCGATCCGTGTGCTTGCCGAACTCAGCACGACTGATGAAGGGATTGTTTGGGAAGTTCTTCGCATACTGCTCCTTCGGGTAATGCAGGTCCTGGTCCCAGGTCGTCGGCACGCAGCCGTCGGGATGAATGATGCCTTTGACCATGTCCTCGCCGTTGAGGATCATGTCGCCGACGATGCGGCGGCTCTCACGCGGTCCGCCGATGTAGGCGAGCCAGGCAAGATCGTAGGGCGCATATTTTTCGGCCAGATTCGTCTTCAGCGCGGACATCGCGCCATACACGGCGCGGAAGTTGTGATCGCGGATGAGTTCGAGGTCGTTGATCGGGTGCTTGTCGAAGCCGCTCTCCCAGAACCACTCGCCGTGCAGGTATTCCTCAGGATTCGGCACCGGCGTGTAGCCGAGATCGAATCCGGCCATGTTCGCCGCATTCTTTTTACCCACCGGAGCCATTGCTTTCGGCTCCGGGAAGTCTTCCAGCTTCAACGGCAGCGCCCAGGGCGTGGCTGGCCAAGAAACGGTCTTCTTGAGGTTCTGCATCACCCACATGTTGCTCATGCCCATGCGGCCTTTTTCTTCCATCATGAACTCCGCACCTGCCAGCGCACCTACGCTGCCGTGGCCAGTGCAATCGACGAACAGCTTGCCCACGAAGCGTGTTTCTTTGCCCGTCTTCGTGTCGAGGCCGATCACGCTGCGGATGTTCTTTTTGCCCGTATTCAGCTCCACGCCATAGACGTGAGTGTTCAGGAACAACTCGATGGTCTTCTCCGCCTTCACCGTCTCTTCCTTGAGCTTGTCGTTGAATTCATCTGGCGAAGCCGCCGGGCTGTTGCTGGCGCGATCCGCGAACTCCTCGACGATCTCGCCCAGATGCGGATACAGGCCGCGCCGCGTGCCGCCCATCGCCCAAACCTGGATTTCGCTCGAACCATTGCCACCGAGGACCGGACGATTCTGGATGAACGCCACCTTCAAACCCTGGCGAGCACCGGAAATGGCCGCGCCCATGCCTGAGTAGCCACCACCGACGACGACAAGGTCATACTCCGGCGTCTCCGGCGCCTTCTCAGGCAGGCCAAGCATTTTCTTGCGCATGTCAGCCGTCGGCGTGAAGCCCGCGTCATCGCTCAACACGATGGCGTCCACGCGACCGTCGAAACCCGTGAGGTCATGCAGCGCGATCTTGGCTTTGCCGGAAACTTTCACCGGTCCCGCCTTCTCCCACTGCCAGTCCTTGCCTGTGGCACCAAATTCATGCTTCAGCTTCTCGCCATTCACGCTGATCTCGAAGCGACCGGGCGCTCCCGGCGCATCCCACGGCCCCACCCAGTTCTTCGTGCGGGCCCAGAGCGTGTACTCGCCCGCAGGCAGCTCCACTTCCGTGCTGGCGTCCTTCACCACCTTGCCCATGCCATGCGCCATCAGGTAAGGCGATCCCATCACATCAATGAACTGCGTGTCGAGCACCCAGCCGCCTTGATTGGCGAAGGATTCCGCCTCCACCCAGACCTGCTGGGCGTTGATGGTGGTGCAGGCAAGGAGAGAAGCGAGGAGGAACGATTTCATGGTTGGGACGGCGGAAGTCTGTTTTAAACGAGACGATGGCAGAAATGCAATCCTTGCTTATCTGTTACGGTAACAACCGTGTCCAGTCCCACGCTCGCCAACATCGCCCAGAAGCTGGGCATTTCCAAAATGACCGTCTCCCGTGCTCTGCGTGGGGAAAGACATGTGCAGGCCAGTTTGCGTGAAAAAATCGTCCAAACTGCCGCTGAAATTGGCTACCAGCCTGATCCCGAGATCGCGAAGCTCATGACGCACATGCGGCGAGTGCGCCAAACGGCAGCACCACGCATGCTGGCCTTCATTTGGGCGGAACGTGAGGCGGAGGGGATCGCGCGGTCGTCGTGGTCACAGCAGCTCGTCCTTGGTGCGCACAGACAGGCGAAGAAGCTCGGCTTTCAGCTGGAAGAATTCCATCTCGCGGCACGCGGCATGACGGCGCGGCGGCTTTCGAGCATCCTCGAAGCACGCGGCATTCCTGGATTCATTCTCTCTGGCGTGGCACTCAGATTTACCGCAGGTGAGTGGCATCGACCAGCAGGCAGGCGTTCTAGGTGCGGCGGCGGTGGATCTGCTGGTGACGCAGTATCAGCAGAACGAACGCGGGATTCCAGAGGCACCGAAAATCGTGATGACGGAAGGCGTGTGGCGGACGGCGCAGGATTGAACTTGTTTTGCGAGGTGGGTTGGCTTTGATCAACCTTCCACCATGAAAAAGCACTTCCTCTACGCCGCTCTCGCCCTTGCTGTCTCGATTCCTGCCTTTGCGGAGGAATGGGTGTCGTTGTTTGACGGCAAGACGATGGCCGGTTGGAAGAATCCGTATGAGTGGGGCCAGATCGAGGTCGTGGACGGCGAAGTTCATCTCACGGCTGACAAGAAGTTTTTCGTGGTGACGGAGAAGACCTACGGCGACTTCATCTTTGAAGGCGACATCCTGCTGCCGGAAGGCCAAGCAAACAGCGGCTTCATGTTCCGGGCGCATGTGGAGAAGAACAAGGTCTTCGGCTACCAGGCCGAGGTGGACGGCGATGCGAAGCGCAAGTGGAGCGGTGGTTTGTATGACGAAGGCCGCCGCATGTGGTTCGCCAGCCCGATCAAGGGCAAGGCGGAAAGCGAGGCCGCTTTCAGCGCTCGTGCGGGCGATTGCTTCAAACGCAACGGCTGGAACACCTACCGCATCGAGTGCCGGGGCAAGAGCTTGAAAATCTTCGTGAACGGGGTGCTGACGACTGACGTGGAAGATGACAAGGACGCCAGCGGCGTGATCGCCATCCAGCATCACGGTGAGAAGGGGCAGACGTACAAGTTTCGCAATCTGCGCATTCAGGAGTTGAAGTAGGCCTGCGGCGTCAAGCCGTGGTCAAGATGGGCCACGAGCGGCTCTGCGCACGATTCTTGACGAATCCTTGACTCTGCTTGCCCCAGGCTAGAGCCCCAGCATCGCCTCCATCACTCGCTTGCTCAGCTCCGACACCGCTTTGCCATCGGTGTAGTGATTGACCATGAAGGCGAAGCAGTATTCCGCGCCCGATTTGCCGGTGACATAGCCGGTGAAGGTGCGCACGCCGGACATTGCGCCGCCTTTCCATCTCAAACCATCCTGGGAAAGCAACGAGGCTTTGTAGGCAGCTCCCTGCAGGCCTTGACCGGCAAGAAGCTGCAAGCGAGCGAGATCGAGCGGGCGGATGAAGTCAGCGCGGGCGAGGCCGCAGCCGTCTTCCATGCGTAGGCCGATGAA
>Ga0315908_10001762_pt1 | contig 16116 bp, 15 predicted proteins | sample LakEriMetagenome_12_FD_203520 | JGI IMG/M metagenome (GOLD analysis project Ga0315908, IMG submission 203520) | Freshwater fungal communities from buoy surface, Lake Erie, Ohio, United States - Buoy 4 MA124 | ecosystem: Environmental > Aquatic > Freshwater > Lake > Lake biofilm | place: USA... | reverse complement strand
ACGATCAGAGTATTCAAAGACACAAGTTTCCCATAAACCGAATTGTTGAGCAATTGGCTTGATTGTTCCAAGCGTACCTATAAAATGAAATTCAGGTTTAGGGAAATTGATTATTGCCTCATTTTTTTGTATTGCTCTAAAAATTTCAATGAGAGGCTTGTGGGCCTTAGGAAGCATTGCACCTGCATATACAAACCGAAAAATATTTGACTTTTTTTTCGGAATTATAATATTTTCATTTACCCGGTTAGATAAAAAATCATTGCTAACAAAATCATGATCTGATTCTTCACCACCATAAGGCATTGCCGCTGTGAGGGCTTGTTCCTTCAGATGAGGATTCCTGTCAAAAACAGGTTTGTAATAGCCTTCTGAAACCCCAGAGATCAATGAAGCATGCTTAACCGCAATGGGTTCGAGAAATTTTGCCAATTGGGTGGTGAACCAATGGCGGGAGAAGATTTTATCAGAACCGGGGAATACATGCACCCAAGGGTCGATATAATCAATGCCATAAGGAACACTGGTCCTTTTAAAAAGATAAGGCCCGAGGAGGGCCATGTAGAAGGAAGGAATAGAGATGTAAACAAAGTCGATCTTTTCTGACCGAATCAACTCCAGTGCACGTCTGCGCAGCTGGAAATATCCACGCAGGCCAATGTCTCCAATCAGGCGAGGTTTTGTTACCTTAAAAGCTGAAACCTTTTCAATGTGCTGTCCGGAAGGGATGAGATTGTGAAGATTCCAATCCAGAGCCTCTTCATAAAAATCCTCATGTACCGTCAGGATGATGGGATTCCAACCAAAGGCGGGCAGATGTTGTGCAAATAAACGCGAGCGATGCACTGCTGCCAGGTTTGATGGAGGATAGTGTGGGGATATAATGAGGATGTTTTTCATTTGAATTCCTTAAGGAGCAACCAACGATCAAGGTATTTGACCAAATAACGGTTAATCAGATAAAAATTTACAAAATAAGTAATCGACCAACCCAAAAGCTTTGTACCAGGAACCGGGAACATCCAGAGATACTGAAAAAGCGGAGCAGAATAACAGATACCCCAAACTATGTTATAGCCCTTCAACAAAAGGATTTTGTATATCCAGCCAAACAAGAGTCCAAAAAAGAAGATGGGAATGAACATGTAAACTGGGCCAAAATCGATATATGCTTCAGGGACAACACCTAATGAAAAAGAAGTACCCTCATCACGTCCTGCAAAGGTTATGCCGGTATACTTTGAAGTTAGGTCAGAGTCATATATAACCTTCTTGTCCGGAAACAATATCCTGGGCTTAAGCACATGCTCAAGCGCATTTTGTAATAATTGACCATTTTCATGGGGCAAAAATGTGGGTACTTGCTTTAAGGCCAATGCAAAATACTCAACATAAGATATACGGTACACCAATGCATCCCTTCCCCGTTCAAAACTTTCAGAGAAATTTTCAGCATTGAAATCCTCAGATACAATATCCCAAAGGACAGCTATGTTGTTCAACTGATTCGTTTGAACAATATTCTGAGAACGTTCACCCCCAGTAAGGAAAGTCCTGTACTTCCCCTTACTCGCTGACCAAACTACAAAAATGAAAAAAGTTACAACAACTGTCAACAAAGTTGCAATAAATGCCTTGGCTGATATTTTCCTGTTCAGGGTAAAAAAAGCTCCTACTGCAACCAAGATATAATCCTTAAATACAGACCAAAAGCCAGAGAAACTCAATAATATCTCGAACCCAATAAAAAGCAAAACGTATTTGGTATTGGAAGGGATAACAGAAGTGTGAATGATTAGAAAAGTCAAAAAGACCCATTTGAAATAAACAATGCCCATTAACATTTGTCCACCTGATGTACCCAATAAAAAAGGGGTCAAAAATGCTGTAAAAAATGAATATGCAATATATACTGTAAATAGCTTTTGCCCATCATAGCGAGAAAGTACCATTTGCAGTTTGGCCATCTGTGTAACAACAAGGTTTCTTAAGGGCAGGTATATCCCCAATAAATAAAAAACCTGAGAAAATACAGCTAACCAGGAAGCATAGACAATAGTATCAGACTTATAAACACTCAATTCACTTAATGGCTTCTGGAAGATAGCACCATATGGTAATAAAATAGCCACAACCATCCAATTCAAAATCAGATTGACCAATAAATGTTTGGGTTCATTCTCACGCCACATGAGATTAAATGTCAACATTAAGACCAACCCCGAAACCAACATCAAAAGTGGATCTGGGGAGATAAACACGAAGAAAGCTAATATATAAAAATGAAATATATTGGTTTTCATGATGTTAACACGGATTTTACATTGTCAAGGAATTGGTATTGTTCAATATCCCAATTGTACTTGGTTTTTGCTAAGTCAAGTGCATTTTGTCTTTGACTTAACAATAATTTAGAATTCCCCATATAATTTTTTAAGACAGATGTAAGTTGCTGTACATTATTTTGCTCATACAATGATCCAATACCTGGATTTTCATTTAAAAAAAATTTTTGTGCATGAGTATCTGATAGCACAAGAGCGTTACCTGCCAACAAATAGGTAAAAATTTTATTGGTGAGACATAAATCTCTGTTTACATTATGAGCATACTCAGATCCCAAGCCAATATGATGCTGTGCAGCAATTTGGACTATTTCTTTTTCTGAAACAGGATCAAGAAACACTAATTGTTTCTTACTCAAATTCAATTTTGCTAATAAGGATTGGAAATGAATTTTAATTTCCTCGGAAGCGGTTCCTAATAAAGTAAGGGTTATTTCATTCTTTGGAAACTTACTCATCGATTCAATGACAGTTTCCAAACCCCGCTTCTTGCCTAAATATTGTGAGAACCAAAAAAGTTTTAATGGAACTTCTGGAATTAAAGAAATATTTTTCTGAGCATAACAGCGAGGGAACGTGTTTTGAATAGTATATATAGGCAAATCAGGGAAATGTAATTTATATGACTCCATAATCAATGGTGAAGCAGCAGTAGCATAACAAAGATTTGGTAAATATTTGTTTTCTATAAAAATTATCATCCTTGATTGAATGGAATCAGGCAAATGCTCTCCACGATGATAATCTTCCAAATCAAATATTGCTTTAGCACGATATTTTTTAGCGGCTGCAACTGTAGCGGAAAGTGTTCCAATATTGTGCCCTATGTACAAATCGGCTTTTATACTGCAAGTAATCTTTTCCAGTTCTTTGTTAAATAATACTAAAGAGCATTCAGCAAGGCGAAATTTATCACCAATTATACTAAATAATAATTCAGAAACCTTCCTTCTTACTCTAGCTAAAGTATAAGAAATTATATTGTGTTTTGAATGATAACCTACTTTAATCCAATGAATTTTCGGATAATCACTAAATAATTTCTTGTCAAAAATATCTGCCCATGGAGAAGTTGGACAATATAATACTGATACATCAAACCCAGTATAATAAAGCGTTTTTGCTTCTTTTATCAATCTTGGGGTTGCTGATGGTTGGCCAGCCGATAATATAACAACTTTACCTCTTAGCTTCAACGTAGAGACCATTTTGTTGATGATATTCCCTGTCAATTGGCCCGTAAGGGAATTGACCTAATTTATATTCAAAAAATGTAATTGTAGAAAATTTTGCCTTTTCAAGGACTTTTCTCATCCTCTCTTTATCCCACGCCCCATAATGTTCATACCCTTGTAAAAAAACATGATTAAGTGCTTCAATTTTAGTTGTATAAAGCTGCGACCAATCAGCAAAACCATAACTAATTTCATTCATCTGGGACCAACCTTCATGAAAATATGCTTTTAAAAATTTTTCAACATCAGGAACTATAATCCTTAAAATACCATTATCCTGCAATACCCTTCTGCATTCAGATAAGAAGTATGGTAACTCATCAATTGGATCTAAATGTTCTAGAAACATTTCAACATGAATACCCAGGCATGAGTCTGTAGTTAATGGAATTTTTTTGCGGCAATCTGTCCTTAGGTAGACATCCTTAATAGGAGCTAAATCTAGATTCACCCATCCACTAGGAAAACCAAATGGACCACATCCCAGATTTACGAGTAAATCTTTCTTACGCTTCAGTATCAAAATTTTAAAAATATAATATGGATGAATTCTGTGTAGGATGCGCACATAAGTAGCAGTCAACTCCAGTCGAAAATGGTCGAATACATGGCGAGAAATTGGCATGTGTCTAAAAATATATTGTCCGATTTTCTGTTTAAATGTCATTTCATTATTTTAAATTTTTATATAAACTCAAATAATCTGTCGCAATTTTATCATCACTGTAAAGTTCTATATACTTTTTCCTACATTCTGATCTGCTTATTTGACCTATCATAGATACTTGTGAAGACATCTCGTCTACTGAATTACTTAAAAAACCTGTCTTTCCTTCGAATATTCCCTCTTTTACTCCACCACCTGGAAAAGCAAGAATAGGGGTTCCACAAGCGTATGACTCAGGTAGAACTATAGGGAATGGCTCAAACCACTCAACAGGTAACAACATGGCGGCTGCATTAGAAAACAATTGATTCTTTTGATAATTATCCACAACACCTATGTATTTGATACAATCACCATCAATATGGGGCTTGATTTCATTTTCAAAATACGCCTGTTCCTCTTTTAGAGGTGAAAGATTACCTGCAATAATTAATTTTCTATTGGTTAATTTAGCTACTTTAATTGCAGTGTGAGCCCCTTTACACCTTTCCAAACGACCAAGAAAAACGAGTGGCGCGTCAGCAGAAACTTCAGCGGTGTATGTGAAATCTTTGACCGGGGCACAGTTATAAATAGTACGCCATTCACCTCCACCTGAAATACCAGTTTTAACAATAGCATCAGAAACAGCAGTATATACAATATTTCTGACACCAACACGGTTAAGCCATTCAATATTTTTCGGAGAAATATAACGCATATAAGTTTGCACTTTTCTGATACGACTCCAGGCAATTGGGAACATCCAAGCAAGTCTACCGAAATTATGAATGACATCATGTTTAGGAATTTCTATATATAATATTTTTGCAACTTCAAATATGTATTTGAAGTTGATTTTAATTGACTGAATTTCTGAATTTTTTCCATACATAATCAATCTTCCTGGGCTTTTTGAATTGGGTCCAGCAATAAGAGTAACTTCATGACCCATTTTAGTATATTGCAAAGCTACATTATAAACTACCCGTTCAATCCCTCCATAATATATTGGTGGAACAGGAATTGCTGGATCCATGAGTAAAAGAATTTTCAATTCAATATGCTTTTATATAATTCTAAATAATCAGATGCAAGATCTTTAAAAGAACGTGGGGAAGCTATTTTCTTTGTCATTGCATTGAGGAGGGCAGGACGGTTGATACATTGTAAAATTTGCCTTCGTAGATCTTCAACATCATTAAAATTGAATAATAAACCATTTTCACCATGAGTAATTTGCTCTGCATTACCATAAACATTACTTGCAATTACAGGTAAACGTGCCGCAAACGCCTCTTGAATCACCAAGGGGCTCATTTCAGAAAAAGTAGAGCATAAAGACAATGCATCATTCTGTTATTGGATTTTAAGTACATCTTCTTGAATTATTTTTCCATTCCATGAAATATTTTATTTCAAAAAAAAAAGCCAAGTTACTATACCGACGAACTATCTAAAACTTTTTTGTATTCTAAAAGTATGGACTTTGCTGCAGCATCGATATATAAAGGTAACGTAATAGTGCTACCCATTGTTTGAAGTAAATATGGTTCATTAAGTATTTTTTCTAAAATCAATTGTAATGCATAAGGATCTCCTACTTTAAAAATAAAACCATTTTCGCCGTCCATTATATGTTCTTTTACACTCCAAATTGATGACCCAATTACTGGTATTTTTGCAGCAAATGCCTCTAACATGACCATTCCCATTGTTTCTTGAACTATTGATGGAAAAATTAATGCATCATAATTAAATAATGTGTTTATTACATCATTGTGCAACAACTCTCCCTTCCAATTAATAGATGTGTTCCCCTCCGATTTGCTTTTACATAAATCATGATATTCAAGTTCGGAAACAGAACCATAAATATCCAGTTCCCAGTTTTGCTGTTTTAAATTTAAAACAGCTTTCAGTAAAATGTGTAATCCTTTAATTCTTGCAATTCTTCCGATATAAACAAAACGGACTTTTGCACCTTGAAATGAAGGTTTCTTTACTTCAATTGATGCAGCCTCTTTTGAAGGTATAACCGGAGGCAGTACAACAATCCTATTTTTATTAAGTCCATTCTTCACCAGTAAAATCTTAAACCAGTTACTTAGTACAAATATTTTTTCACTGCATAAGTCCACCTTCAGTAAACGCTCTTTGTGCTTTTTTATATAAAGAGGGTAATTGAATATTTTTGCTATTCGGTTTAAAGAAATATTTTGTTTAAACTTAATTCCTAAAAAACTTAATAACTCAGGCATTAAAAATGGCAAACCTTTTTTTTCCAACATACAAACTGAACATTTGTATGGGTTAATTATCCCGTTGCAATCATATTTTCCCTTAAAAAGAAAATTATCTCTCATACAAATATTACCTGACAAATGAAACGTAGTAAATATTGGAATTTGCGTTTCTTTGGTAGCAAGTAAATGGAAAATTGTTATACCATTGCTACCTGCTGACTCATGAAAATGCAAAGCATTTGGTGTTTCTTGTAATAATAAATGTTTAAAATTATTTAAACCCTCAGGAGGCACCAGGCCAGTCTGCAATAATGCATCAGGCCTAGAAGTTTCTAGATACTCAATAACTTTTATTCCATCGTAAAAATAAGTTTGGGGTTCTTTTCTAAAAGTAGGTTTTACTACAGCTACCTCCACACCCAAAACTTGTAAAGCTTTACAAAGTGCAGCAACATAAACTTCCGTTCCTCCTACAGAATCAGGTAAAAAGTTTTTAAGACAGTGAAAAATCTTCACTAAAGAGATTGGTTATTACGCTGTGAGTAATCAAACATCTTAGTAAAGTGAACTAATATTACCAGAGATATGAACAGGTACAAAATAAACAATACAAAATTCATTTAAGGGATTTTTGTTTGGCAAATAAGGATAATAAAGTGAATGCAGTACCTAGTTTTCCCTCCTTAAAGACAAGCCTAAAAATATTTGAAAAAAAGATTTTCTTTTGGTTTGTCATGATTAGATTATTTATCTGATCACTAAACGGTAAATATTTACTCACAATATCTTTTGTATATGCGTAGTTATTAAAAATATTACTATCATTACCTATTTTTAAACTAAATGCTTGTTGGGGATGTAACCTCCACCAAAAAAGATCTCTATTGATAGCTACAACAGAAAATCGAGAAGCGATTTTGAGTGTCAAATGGTTGTCCGAAGGCATCCCATAATCTTCAAACATTCCAACAGATTTAAAAACCTCTCTCTTAAATAAGAGTCCTGAGGGTCCACAAAACAATAGGCCTCCTTCAAAAAAATGCTGCTGCAAAGCTTCCTCAGAAGATATTAAATATGGCAGTGGTTTTTTACAAGGCCCACAGGTGAGGCAAAATGCCAAACCTGCTTCAGGGAAGCTCTCCAAAGCATCCACCATCATTTTAAGACTATAAGGATAAATGATATCGTCTGAATCTACATATTTTAAATACTTACCCGTGGCATACGAAGCTGCCTTGTTTCTGTTACCAAACTGTCCAAGATTTTTTTGATTCTTAAATAGCCTGATTCTTTTATCATTTGTAGCATATTTTTCTGCAATAGTAAATGTATCATCGTTAGAATTATCGTCAACAATGATTAATTCAAAATTAGAGAATGTAGATATCAGAACACTTTCAATAGCTTCTGCGATAAAAGCCTGACGGTTATAGCTGGTTATTAATACGCTAATTAAAGGTTCGCTCATAAATTCTTTCTCTGTTTGCCTTGTGGAATTTCGTTACAAATTTGTTTATGAAATATTTCAATCCCGATTAATCCATCATTGTGTAAAATTGTATTGAATCGCTTGGTAGATTTGTAACAAGCAACATAAGCAGCTATATTATATTTCATCCAAAATAATTTCTCAGAGAATTTGAGAAAACGATGCCTAATCAGATGATAGCTTGCTCTTATGATAGGATATAGAAGTTCTGTTTTAAGTGGCTTAAAGCCAAAATGCTTGTAAAAATGGTAATTAACCGTAAACTGCAAACGGTAAGCATAATCATAATCCAAATGATGGTAATGATAAACTACTGATGAAGGATCATACACCAAGGTATAGCCCTTTAACAAAGCATCACGGCTCCAGATCCAATCTTCGGCAAACCGGGTGTTAGTAAAAGGCAAGTCTTGTAGGGCTGATTTACGATACATTGCCACTACATTATCCCAAGCAATAAGTTCTGCTTTTTCAACATTAGTTAATGTTTCTAAATCGTTACGATTTTGCAATTTCCTGTACTGGGTGCGCGGCTCTGTAAAACGTTTAAACCATAAAATAGGATTTTTATCCAATTCATGAGGAACAGCCTGGTGACCGACTACGCCCATAAATTCACTATTGAAAAAGTGGCTGCTCATTTTTTGCAATAAATTCGGCTCTGATAACCAAGCATCCTGTACTGTAAAAAAAAGTAGATCGCCAGACGCAAAGTCTACCCCTATATTACGAGTCAGGCCGTGATTAAATTCTTGGGGTGGAATTGATAATATACGTGCTCCATATTCTTGTGCTATTGTTGCACTTTGATCTGATGAATTCGAATCAATGATAATAATTTCAAGTAAACCAATACCTACTTGATTACGAATACTTGTCAAACAGCGACCTAAAGTACAAGCACCATTTTTAACCGGAATTATAACTGAAATTGTAGGTAACAAAATAATATTATTTAATAAGCAACGACCTGTCAAGTATAGTCTTTATATTTTTACACCTTTCCCCCCACGTATTTAGACTAGCGAAAGCTTTACACTCCTCCTTATTTTTAATTATAAAATTTCCATTATTTTTTACATTTTGAATAATAGTGAACAACTCTTCTTTCGTATTGTATAAGTTTACATAATCATTAAAGTATTCTGTTTCAGGATATCGAATCAAAGCAATTGGTTTTGCAGAAGAGATATATTCATATGCTTTCACAGGGTTTACACTCGTGACTGTAGGTGTTAACAAAAATGGCATTATTAACATATCGGCCTGGACTAAGGCACCAAAGACATGACTATGAGGAAGAATGCCGCCATATATAAGCCTCGAATGCTTTGGAATCGCTACATCCGTTGGCCCAAATATTATAATACGACATTGAGAATCATTATTCAGAAAATATAATACAGCATCAAAATCAAACCATGAAGAGACAGTACCAACATATATTATAGTAAAATAAGATATGCTCTCAATTGTTAAATTATTAAATTGCTTTGCTAGAAATTGATTGCTGCTTGTCGATTCAATATTCTTAATTGCATTATTGATTACAGTAATTTTATTAATTATCAAATACTTTTCTTCTAACAAATCTTTTAAAGACAAAGCAGATACAAATATCAAGTCAGCTCGTTCACATATAGATTTTTCTAAATTTCTCATAACGTGTCTGGTTGCAGAATCAGAATAAAATGATTCCATATCATCCATACAATCATAAATAATCAGATGTTTTTTTTTAATTGATCCTTTAATATAGCCCCATTGACCTGGATATGTAATCCAAATTATATCATTAAATTTCGCATGCCACAAATAAACAATTTTCCTAAGCCAGTAATTTGTAAAATCAACAATTCGGTTATTATTAATCTTTTGGATTGAAATATAACGTAGAAAGTTAATTTTATAACTTGATTTAGAGCAAACTTCTCTATTTTTATCTTTTTCTGCTAAAATGCTAACAATGTAGTCCTTACTCAACTCCTCTGCAATAAAGTGCGGCCTTTGCTTAATCCAACTCCATGGAACATGCATAAGATATAAAAGCTTAAATTTCATAATTCAATTCTCTTAAAAGAGATTTGATTATTTTTTCAGAACTTTGTCCATCACCATAAGGGTTAACAATCTTTGTCATTTTTTTATATTCTGAATCTGACATAATCAGTTTTTCCATACATCTAATCAAATCAGTAATGTTTGTACCGGATAAAATGGCATTACCTGCTAAAACACCTTCCATTCTTTCAGTAACATTACGCATTACAATCACCGGTTTCCCCAAACTTGGAGCTTCCTCTTGTATGCCCCCAGAATCAGTTAATACAAAATAAGAATGTTGAATCATCCAAATTAAGCTATCATAGGGTAATGGGTCAATTAAATAAACACCTGCAGTATTGTGAAGATTTCTATCAATAATTTCTTTGACATTGGGATTAGGATGTATTGGAATAACAAAGTCGATATCAGCGTAGTTTTCTTTTATTGTTCGTATTGCATTACAAATATTTTCTAAAGGAGGTCCAAAATTCTCTCTCCTATGCACCGTAGTTAGTATAAATCTTTTATCATCACTAAGAAATGGAAATTTCTCATGATAAATTTTTTGATTGCGATTTACATTTTTAATACCTAAAAATAATGCGTCAATCACAGTATTCCCGGTATGTTCAATATAACCAGTTATATTCCCTGCCTCTAATGCATCCTTTGCCATTAGAGTAGGAGCAAAATGGAAATCTGAAATCTGCGATATAATTCTTCGGTTAATTTCTTCGGGATATGGCTGAGTTTTATCGTAACTTCTTAATCCAGCTTCAATATGTGCAACCTTTACTTTGTGGTAAAAGCCTGAAAGTGCTCCAACCATTGCTGTTGTAGTATCTCCCTGAACAATTATAAGATCTGGTTTTTCTTGCATAATAACTGTATCAAGAGCATTGATCAATCTTGAAGTAAGGCTGGATAATGATTGATTAGGCTGCATAATATTCAAATCAAAATCAACTTCAATCGCAAAGAATTTTAAAACTTCATCAAGGAGTTGACGATGTTGTGCTGTAATGCAAACAGTTGTTTTGATTTTTGAATAACCCGATTTAAGCATTAGTATTAATGGAGCTAACTTGATTGCCTCAGGTCTTGTACCAAAAACAAATAAAATGTTCATTCAAAATATGGTTTAATTTTTTCAGCTATTACCTCAACTGAAGCATTTTGACAAAAATAATTTCTGCTAGCGTTACCAAAGGAGCCCAACAGAGAGGGTTCTTTATCAATTAGAATCAATATTTCCAGAAAACCATTGGTATCTTCGGGTTCTATAACCCAACCTCTTTTATTCTCTAATAAATTTGGAATATCACAAACATTTGTTGCAATAATTCCTTTAGCCATAGACATTGCTTCAAATAACTTAGCTGGCATCTGCATTTCTGTCGTAGGTATTCGGCTTTGGATTATTGGAACAACATCAACCAACTTAACCAATTCAGCCATGTTCTCATAGGGTATGAAACCAAGAATATGACAACGATCTCCTAATTGATTTTTTGCCTCCAAGAATAAAGGCTCTTCGGGATTTCCTGCCAGTACTAGATGCCAGCTTGTTGTACTAGTTTTTTGTAAAGCTTGAACTATAAATGGAAGACCGTTATAAAAAACGGGCCTACCAGCAAACAATAGTAATCGCGCATCTAGAGGTAACCCATATTTTTTTCTTAGTAATGTCTGAATAATAAACTTATCCGGATCAAACTGGGTAGCGTCTGGTCCATGCAAAACAATATCTCCACCATATCGTTGTTGTAAACGTGAACACACCACTGTTTTATAGGTAGAAAATAGAGTAAAAGGATGTAACAATTTATTATAAATAGGGTTTATTGGATAATATGGATGTTTTAAAATGTCATTCCAACCATTACCTATAAAGGCATCCCACAATTCATTGTCTTCAGAGTCTAAAATCAATTTTCTACGAAACCCCCAAAAACTATATAATAAGCCAGGCCAAAAAGTACCCCACAATGGCTTGAAAACATAAACTATATCACCCGTTGCAAGTTTAGAAAGTTTATAACCATTGATAATAACCCAACGTATATCATCATATGATTGAATTGTTTTGTATTCAAAATCATTTCTATATGGTTTGTATACATTTGAATCGTAATAAGTTAAACCTAAGATTTCAACATCATGCCCAAGTAGTTGTATGGCTTTTGCAATAGGATAAACCCTGACTATTGGATTAGAAGATAAATTGTGAACAAAAATGCTAACTTTCATAAATATTTAAAAAATAAATACTATCTAGTCCAAATAGATGGTAAATTTTTAGGGATTTCTATGTCATTAAAATATTTTGTTTCCCTTGAACCTGTTGAAACAACCCATTGAGCCATTTTTCGTATGCCCATACTTAATGTTGTTACTGGTAAATTTGGGAAAAATGATTTAACTTTTGAATGATCGCTATATGCAATTTTTACTTCATTTCTCGCACTAGCATAGATAACAGGATGATTTGGCCTTTCCAAGATATTCATAACCTCGTTAGCCAATTCATTAACAGTATATGGATTATCTGCCCCAATATTAAAAACTTGACCATGTGTTTCAGACATCCATGCTGATGAAGCAATTGCGCCTACAATGTCACCAACATAACTAAAGGCACGTTGTTGATTACCATCACCAAATATCGTTAGTGGTTTCCCTTGCAAAATTTTATTCATAAAAATACCGACAACATTTCGATACTTATCGCCTATATTTTGATATTCTCCATAGACATTATGAGGCCTAAAGACAACTGACTTTAATCCAAACATACTCATTGCATTTTTCAAATCTAATTCAACGGCATATTTAGCGATTCCATATGGGTCCTCAGGTTGAGGAGTTTGTATTTCAGACATGGGTACCTGCCCTTCGCCATATACAGCAATTGAGCTTGTAAAAATGAAACATTCTACGCCATGGTTAACAGATTCATTAATTAAATTAATACTACCTATCAAATTATTATTATAATTAAATCTTCTGATGAAATGACTTAATCCTTCAGCAGCGTATGCTGCTAGATGATATACGTATTTAAAATTATACTCATTAAACAGGGAATTAACTAAATTAATGTCATTTATTGATCCATTAATAAATTTAACTCCAACTGGTATATTATCTTTGAATCCACCTGATAAATCATCTAAAACAATAGGCCGTAAGTTAGTTTTAGCAAGTATTTCACGAGTTAAATGAGAACCAATAAAACCAGCTCCTCCGGATATGAGAACATTTTCCATTTTTGCTATTTTGTTATTTATTCAATGAGGTTTTCAAATTAGTATACCAAAGACTATTCTTGTTTGAGCTATTGATATAATAAATCTCTTCTTCACTGGGTTGTGTAGTATTTTCATACCAAGGCAAATGTCTTGCAATAAAGGGATAGTCAGTTCGATAGGCTTTCAATTGCCAATCTCCAACAGAAAATGGTCTATATAAAGCAAAAGTAGTATCAACAAGAGCATCGTAAACTTCATCATTAATTTTAATTTTCCAATATTTAGCTTCGTAAGAAATAACTTTTTCTTTTAACGAATATTGCTCAGGTAAATCGTTAATAGCTAAACCAAAGCCAATTTTTCCTACATCTGTATATTTTAATAGAAGGTTTTTCATATGAAGAAGAACATTTTTAGGACAGTCTGAAATTGGTAAAATATCTGGATCTGTGTAAACATAATAATCAGAAATAAATCGAAGAATGATATGGGTGTCCCACAATGCCTTATAACCCATATTTTTATCTAATTGATATATTTTGTAGGGTAAAGTATTATAATAATCAATTAATGGTTTATAATCCGAATTATTATCGATAATATATATATTTTTGTAACCTGCATTCTCTAGCCAATTAATTTGCTTTTTCAAAAAAGATAGGCGGTTAAAATTATTAATAATTATAGGTGTTTCAAAAATATTTTTAATCGGCCGACGCCAAAATTTCATTAATCTGATTGATAAACGAAACCCAATATTCGCTCTGCGTTTCATGGAACACTCTATAGGAGTAATCGGCATTTTAAAATAAATTAGTGTGATAATAAATCAAAAGAACATTAATGAATTTGTTTATCCACTAATTATGCAAATAAAAGTTTTAACCAAAGACTTCCAAGGATTCTATTCCACTTAAAATATCCATTATTGATTGTAAGACGCAAAGCTTGTTTAGCAATTTTTTTATCACCCTTCAGGTATAAGGTGTTTATATATTCTGATGCTAACAAGGCAAAAAACCTTTCAAGCTCTAAATGAGATAACTCCCACTTACCAGAGGGTTTATAATTTTGAAACGGCAATTTTTCTTTTAATAAATCTATCAACCATTTTTGAGAATTAGCATTCTCTAAAATATCAATGTGCAAAGCTGTTATTTCTTTGTTAAATAATACAAACCCCTCTCCGACTGACTTTGAAGAACCATGCAATCGAAAATGTGCAAATCTCCTATCTGATAGGACTACGTGCTTTGTTCCATACTTACATAAATATCTAAACCAAAGCTCATCATCGAAAACATATCTAAGACTTTCATTAACTCCCTTAAATTCTTTTACAATTGCTGTTTTGTAAAAAGTAGCAGGTTGGTTCATTTCTACCTTTGCAATTGTCTCAGCGACATACTTTTTTATACCCATCCTGTACTCATGGCTTGTGGTATTATCTTGATCAAAAAAGCATCTTGTAAAACCGCACACTACTTGCGTTTTTTTGTTGCTCTCAAAGTAATTTACAATTGTTTGTATTGTATCTGGCTCGAGAAAATCATCACTGTTTATCCAGTTAAATATTTCACCGGTACATTTTTCTAATCCTTTATTTATTGCATGTGCCTGCCCTCTATCAGACTCACTGACCCAAAAAGAAATGTGCTGCTCATACTTTTTTATAACTTCTATTGTTTCGTCTGTACTTCCCCCATCAATTATAATAATTTCGACATTTTTGTATGATTGATCAATGATAGAAAGTATAGTCTGCTCAATAAACTTTCCCTGATTAAATGATGGAATTACTATTGATATTAATGGTGGCAAATATTCTTAGTTTCGTTTCAAGAATGCCTTTACGTTTTGTATACAAAGTCCAACAGGATAATAGATATTCTGTTTAAACTTATTCTTTGCTATTGGAAGATAACTACCCTTTTTGTTTATAATTGATGTTAAAAAATGAAGTGTTCGTAAATCATCGAAGTACTGGTTTGGTATATTATTATCAAACCAAGGTTCAATAAATTTTTTATAGTACTTAGTAACATCTTTATCATGTGTAATAATATCTTCAATCATATCATCCTCATTACCGTAATCATTGTAATTGAAAAAACTGTTGGTATTAAATTCGAAACCTATCATTGGATTTCCCCAATATAGTGGAATCGTATTACAGATAATTGCTTCAGGCAATTTTTCTGAAGTGTAACCAGGGTGTTGCGCATTTTCAAAACACAGATTAAATTTATATTTTCCAATAAATTCATACTTATTTTCTACTCTGGCACCAATATTATTTAAATATTTTCCACCGGATGCAACAGTTTTATATTTTGATAATTTATGAAAGAAATTGTTACGTTCTTGTGTATTGGGATTACTTACTACCATCGAACAGAATCCAATCTTTTCTTCAATTATTTTATTTATATCTAGCTTTCGTTTGTCAAGTTGATCGGGATGAAAATTGTATAAAACGTAATTAGGTAAACGTAAATTTCTTGCATCATCCCAGTATTCAAAAGAAATAGAGAAATCACACTCTTTGTATTTGGGCATGAGCCAGTTTTCGGGCGTATAATAAATACGAATACAATCGAACTTTAAAAAATCTTTCCCCTCCCATGAGTAAATCAGAATATCAGGACTGTCTGAAGTAATTATTACGTCATACCTCTTTCGTAAAATATTGGTAAAATAATTATCATTAGGATTCCAAACATCCCAGAAATCGGTGAAAAATAGTTTTAATTTTGGTCTCATATATCAGAATGTAATTTACCTTTCCAATACTGCCTAAACAGTAGTAATAAACGCCCTAAAGTTGGATGAACCCAAAAACCATTGTCTATTTCTTT
>Ga0315908_10001760_pt1 | contig 16123 bp, 9 predicted proteins | sample LakEriMetagenome_12_FD_203520 | JGI IMG/M metagenome (GOLD analysis project Ga0315908, IMG submission 203520) | Freshwater fungal communities from buoy surface, Lake Erie, Ohio, United States - Buoy 4 MA124 | ecosystem: Environmental > Aquatic > Freshwater > Lake > Lake biofilm | place: USA... | reverse complement strand
GAAGTCAAGGAGTTATTATTATAATATGATAGATAATTAATTGTCAGTGATCCTAGAAGGTGTGAACCTAAAAAGTTTGGAGGAAGAGGAGCCAGAACCAGAAGATAAAAGAGTTACAGATGATTATCATATTTTATATTCATATCATATCCAATTAATAATATTATACAATATATTCATATATATTATATTTTGATTTAATATATTAAATAATAATATGATAATATGATAATATGATAATATGATAATATGATAATATATATAATAAATAACATGATTATTATTATATCATAGTTATGATGACTTCTAGTAAAATAAGAGATAAGGCTAACTCTACAATGCCTTATAATTTGTAACTGTCTGGAATTAAGAATCACTAATCTGATACCATTGAGTATTATGCTTGACATAACTAATATAATGTCCACTGTTGAGACTACCACTATGCACCACAATCCCATACAAATAATAAATCATTGGCTCAATCTTATTCTTGAACAAACAATAATCTTATACATCTAGTTTTTCTTTAATCTCTATTTAAGTATTTAATTTTTCGTATCCAAATTATTTTTGTTTAAATCTTTTTAGATTTATTATTAGAACTTCTGATGGATCATACAACCAGTATCTTATTATACCTTTGTCTATAAATATTAAATTATTATTTTGTAAATTAGTATTACAGATATTATAATAAACATAAATAATCATAAATAGTAAATATAGATAAAAATAATATTTGTAATAAAAAATGAAAATAATAAAATTACGAGTTCCTTTCTTGGTAGTTTTGATGCAAGATTAACATTCAAAGTAATTGTCCTATTCAGTCAGGAGTTCTGTTTCGTTCATTTATTACAAACATTTTTCAATGCTGATATTGGTTTCCTTCTTTTGGGTAGTGAGATTAATGGGATTCGGCTCTATAAGAATGTCTTTATCTTTGCAGAAGTTAGGGATTTCTATATTTAAGATGTTATGAATCTATTTAAAGTTTTCATTATTATTAGCTTAAACAAAGTTGTTGCTTATATTAATAACAATATTGTTCTTATTTTACTCGTTATTATTTATATTTACATTTATATTATTGCAAATAATTATATTTTCCCCATTATTATTATTATTATTTATATTATTACTAATATTATTATTATTATTATTGTTATTAATATTAATATTGATGACTTCTTCCTTTGCATTATAATTGATAGTATTAATTTACTATAATATAGTTTTACTCTTTTTTTTTGGTAAAATATCAAGAATTAAATCAGTAGAAAGATCAAAAGTAAGCTCCAATTTAAAACAATTCAAACACAGCAACTATGAACACAAATAATATCCAAAAATTTATTCTAAATCTGTAAATTTACTCCTATAAACAGTTTTTTACATCTTCATTTTTTACTTCTTCAATAACATTTCTCCCTTATTCAATTATTCCAATAACACTCTCAATAATTCCCCACTATCCTATTAATTAAATCCTTTAAATCTCTTGTCAACTTAACCTATTGCACTAAACAAGTTTCAAGGATTATAACTTTTATTTACCCATTTCTTGCTTTATAATAAAAATTCTTGAAATAATTTATTCATGTTAGGAATATATTCATTATGATAGCTAATTTGAGGCTTATTTCTTAAATTATATTTTTGGTTTTTATGTTCTTTTACTTCGATGAATCCATCTTCACTTTTTTCTTTTTCTTAATCCTTTTCTTGAAGCAATGTATCGAGTTAGCTGAAATCATTTTCCAAATAATTTTCATATTTTTTGTATAATTTTTCTGTTTAGTTTAAACATTACATTACTGAATTGAAAAAACACGTGTTTCCTAAATTATCTAGTCCAAATATTCTTTTATTTTATTATTATAATTTTATATCTTATTTTACTTCTTCTTAAATAATAGATTCTTAATTATTTGAGATGCTTTTTTATTAAGTAAAAGTTTCAACCTCCATTTATTTATAATCCTTTTATGTATTTTTTTTTTATTGTTTGTTTTTGAATCTAATAAATAGAGTTTGAACTGATTATTAGAACTTTTAAAGTTTACTTTAAAATCCTCTTAGTTTTATGATATCATCTTAATCTTCGACCTCCATTTTTTCTTATTAGTCTATAAAATCATCACATTTATAACACCAGATTTTGTTGGATTAAATATGTATAACAATTGCATGAGTTTAATTCTTACCTTCTTATTTACTCGCTTTCAAATAATGTTAAACTAAGCACTTAGTTTTTGTTAATTAACCGCAGCCTATCATACAACAACCCAAACACATCCATAAATTTTCTAAATATTCATCTGTGTCTATATTTTTATTGTCTTTGTGATTTTGTTTTTAGAAACTACACACATTAAAATTTTAGACTTTGTTTAAATCATTACCTATATTTTCTGTCTTCAATTTTGAAAAATGATAGCAATATTTCTCTAACATCTATAATACTAATATTATTTATTAATAATATTATATATTATAATTAATTATAAAATTCAATTATTTTCTTAATTATATTTATTTACATTATAATATTTAATAAAATAAAGGTAAGAATTGTTTTATTTTTTTTATATTTTATTAAATAAAAAAAATTGATATTTGGTATCAAATATTATATTTATGCAAAATAATTTATATATTTATTTAATAATTTAATAAAATCATTTTTATTTTCTTTATGCAAGAAATAATAAATTATTTAAGTCAGTAAGATTTTGTCAATAATTTTAAGAAATATTGTGACATTTATTTAAATTTTAAATAAAAGTAAATAAATTCAAAATAACTATTAGTTTAATTGACGATAAAAAAAATTTGGAAAATTTGATATTGATTTAATTATAAATTTAGTTAAATATCAAATATGACAAATATAAAATAGAAGATTTAAATATGTAAATTTAATAATATGAATTTAAGTATTTTATAAAATATATTAGAAATACTAAATATAAATAATAATTTTTTGATTTAACTATATTTTGAAAAAGAAATATGTATGTATATAATATAGATATTAAGTCACGTTTATTTATTAATAACTTGTAAAATTATCTTAAGAATATTAGTTCACTTAATTTTTAAAAATCTAACAAATATTAATAAATAGTGATAGTTAAAAAGTATATATAAATTTTAATAATAAAGTATTTTGAATATCTAGATGAATTATTAAATTTAAATAACAACATATTTTAATAAAAACTTTATTCAAACTAAATTATAGATTTTATTTTTTATATCATAAATTAATATGATATTATAATTGAGGATGATCAGAATAATTATGTTTAACTAGTTTAAATTAAAATTTTAGATTAAATAATTAATCAAGTTTTTTATGCAGATGAAATAAATGATTTTTAAGTAATTATTTAATTAAAATTTAGACTTTTTTAAATATAATTTAATTATTTACATTAATATTATAAAACAAATTGAACTATTTAAATTCATAAAAATATATTCTCGAAAAAATATTCAATAAAAAATTCCTTATTTAAATAATAAAATAGATTGATATAATTTAATCAGTTTAAAGCAAATAGAATTATATTTTATTACTAATAGAATTATCAAAAATAAATTAAGAAATGGTAAATGTTTCTGAAACTGAAAATTATTTAATAGTAGATTATGATTTTGAAAATAAAAATAAAGAAAATCAAGATATTAAAAATAACTAATAATAACAAGATTTTGATGATTTTATTCTATCAAATAATAGTTTTAATTATATTTAACTAAATCAATTGAAAAAAATATTTATTAGCTGTTTACTAGATTACATAAATATTTTTTACGAATGTTTAATTTAAGCCTTAGAAAATTAATATAATTCTTATTTTAAATACGTAGTTTTTCAATTTTTTAAAGTTATAATTTTATTAAATAATCCTTTTATAAATAATAAACTATAATAAACAAACTTTATAAACATTCTGATTGTAATAATAATAAATAATTTTAGAAAATATCGATAGAAAACTATAAATCAAGTTTAATATGGGTTGAATTTGTAAAAATAATAAATACTTTGTTTATTAGCTAAGAAAATATATAAATTGTTACTGATTATGAAATATAAAGTGTTTATAAGAGCTAATAAAATATAAAAGAATAAAAAGAATTTGAAAATAATTCAGATCAATTAAGCTATCAATCATAAGACCAAGGATTAATTTAGCAAATATTACAATAAACAGATCTTTTATAAATGTTATCAGATAAAGTGAATCACGAAAATAAATATATAAAAGGATTTTTAAACAAAATAATCGAAATAATTTTGATAAATGGATTAAATAGCTAAAGAATAAACTTAATAATTTAAGAAAGTAAAATATAATTATTAGTTTAAAATAGATAATAGTTTTATGGAATTTATTTATACAGACTTTAAATCTTATTTAAAATTAATACTGAACAATGAAATATTGAACTGCAAGTCAAAATAAAGCTAGTTTTTTATCACAGGCCAGGCTGAATAATATTAAAAGATATTAGAAAAGTATTTTAAAGAGGAAATTTTTGACATTTCGAATAATTCTAATTAGACTTTTACTAAAAAGAAACTTAATTTTAAGTCAAATAATCTTATCAATTCTAATCTTTTTAAAGCTAGGTCTTAGTTTAGTATTCAATTTAAACAAAAGGATTCAAAAAAAAGTTACGAGCATCCAATTTCTTCTAAAAGTATATTTTAAAAGAAATCATGTGAAAAATAATTATAATTATGAAAAAATTAATTTAATAAATTAATGACTATTTAATTTGATACATTTAAATATTTTTAAAATAAATGTATTAATAATAGTATTATTATTAAATATATTCAAAGGATTTAATATTAATAATTTTTTTAATTTAATATATTAAATTTTTAAAATTAATTATTGATTCATAATTATAATTTATTATGATTTAATAATATTAAATATTTATATTTAATTTAATATATATAAATATATCAAATGATAAAATAATATATTAAATATATTTAAACATATTGAATGATATAATAATAATTAACTTATTATGTACGAAGAAGACACTGAGTTGTTACATAATACGAATCGTATTTTAGAAAATGTAGAGAGAAAGTTATAATAATATGAAACATCAAATAACACTTAATAAGTATTTAATTCAAGACTCAACACTTTCAATCCTGGTATTTTTTATATTCTTATTAAAAGTTAGTGAAAAAGATTCTAATTCAATTCTTAATTAATAATATAAGTAATATTCCAAAAAAGTTAATAAAATAAAAATTGATACCGAAGAATCAAATCACAGTCAAATTAAATCACATAATTTATAGTAAATTAAATATGAAAAAAATTAATTAAAAAAAGACATGAAATCTTTACAAAGAAAATTAGATAAACAATTAAATATTAGTTCAGATATATAATCTTAATAAAGTGATATTGATATTGAATAATAAAATTAAGAAAATATTAATAAAATTATAAGAAATAGAATTAACAGTGTAAAAAATTTATAAAATAGTGAAAACACTCAATACCAAAAATATTAAAATAAACTAAAATAAGTAACGAAACAAAATGAAATGAGAAGAATAAAAGAAAAATCATAAATATTAAATTTAAATAAATTCAAATAAGGAATAAAAAAAAACTAGTCAAAAGTTGATATAAATTATATTAAAAATTAAAGCTAATATTAATCTTTATAAGATTAAATAAATTAGCTATAATATCAAAACTAATAGCTTATTCAATAAAATAGAAAACTCTGTTTCAATAATTTTAATACTAAAGTCAATTTAAAAAATTAGTTTAAATAAGATCTTAATAAAAATAAATAAGAAATTCAAAAATATATTGATTCTTAATTAACATCTTTTACTAAATAAGTAAAAAAGAAAAATCAAATAGAACTAAATAACATAAATCAAATAAATTAAAAATAAAAAACAAAAAAATAAAATAATAATAAAATAAAAGAGCAGGATAGTCTTTTAAGAATTAAGAAATAAATAGAATAGATGGCTTAAATATTTGATGATTAAATTATAAGTATTAAAAGACAAATATAAGCAGAAAAAGATAAATAATATTGATGATTAAATATTGTATTATACTTTTATTAAAATATAGTATATAATATATAATAACATAATAATATATTATAATTTATCAATATAATATAATACTTTAATAATTGCAGGGCAAATAAATAGAAATATAAAAAATGGAAAATGAGTATATGGATATAAAAACAGAAGAATTAGAAAAAGAAATGGATGAGTCTCCATGGAATATCGAACTAGCTCTGAGTCTATTAGAAAGATATAAAAGTATGAATAATGATGATAAATATAGAAATTTAAGATAAAAAATTCATGAATATTTTGTCTTACCAGAATATGTTTGGTTATTATGGATTGAAGAAATGAAGAAAGAGTAGAAAGATTATAAAGAAATTTAGGAATTTATTGAAAAAGGATTGTAAGATGGTCATTTTTAAGAATTATCTATGCTTTATTTGTAGAATACTGTATAATTATTTAAATAAAAACTTATTACTATTAAATAATTGGAAATCTATTTTGAAAAAGTATTGTAGAAGTTTTGTTATGATTTTAATAATGGAGCATAATTCTTTGAATTTGTTATTGATTTCTATAAGTAATCGTTAGAAAGTAATTAAATGGAGTTTAATATTTAAAAAGTAATAGAAAGACAATTGAGTTTTCCTTTCATTAATATTGAAGATACTTATTAAAGTTATTTATAATTAAATTATAGCTGTATAAGTGAAAAAGACAGACAAAAAACTATTAATGTTTATTCTAAATCTTATAGTTTAATTGAAAAAATATTTATTTTCATTGAAAACTTTGATTAGTTAGTTGATTAAGAAGAAGAAGATTTAAATCAATTAATGAATTTGATGGATACGATTATTTCTTAGTTGGCTAATAATTTTGAGGATTATTTTAAATACTTTATTAATAATTTGTTTTAAAATGTTATTGAATAATATCCTTATTAATAATTAGTTTTTGATAAATATTTATTATTTATTCAATAATACTTACAAAATACTGAATATTATAAATAAATTTTGAAATTAGCTCTAAGAAATTGTCCTAATAATTTTCAATTTTTATCTTTGTTTTTTAGACATAAAGAACAAGAAAACATTGAAGATGATTATTACGAAGAATTAATCTCTTTCTATATTAACGTTTAAAAGGAAGAATAATTATAGTTTGAATTAATGAATATTTTATGTGAATATTATATAAGGAAAATATAAAATCTTAAATTTATTTAAAAATCTTTTGAAATTGAATAGTTTTTAATTGATAATAATATATTAATAGCAAAAGCTAGAAATAGTCTATAAAGTTGTATTAATTTTATTGTGGAAGATGATTTAGATGAATAAAAATAATAATTTTTAGATACAATATTTGAATTATATGCAATTTTAGAAACAAATATTTTAAAATAAAAGGATAAATTAAAGTAAATAATGGAAAACTATGTTAAATATAGAGGAAATAGTTATAAAAGTTGGAGAATTTATATTAAAAATTGTTAATATTTTGATGATATAATTTTAATGAGATAATTATATAAAAGATATGTTGAATATGTAAAAGATAAAGTATTAAATGGATATTAAGATTGGATTAAATTTGAAAAAATATATGGAAATCAAGATCAATTATAATATGTTGAAAATAAATTAAATTAATTTAATTATTTAAAAAATAATAAATTTAATCTAATTGATAATTAAATGCAGGAAGAATAGAAAGAAGAAATAAATAAGGATAAAAAAGTAAAAAAATAAAAATAAGAGTAAATAAAAGATAGAAAAGTAAAAAAAATAAAATAAGACAAAAACTAAGAATAGTAATTAGAATCATAAGTGTAATAAGATTAAGAATAAAAATATAAATATAAAATAGAAGAACAATAAATAATAAAAATAAGTGAATCAGAATTAAAAAGAACATTATTTGTGAAGAATATTCCTCTAACCTTTAATGAAGAAAAAGTAAAAGAAATATTCTTAAATAAATAAGAAATTCAATAAATAAGAATAATTAAAGACGCACAAGGAAAATCAAAAGGTTTCTGCTATATAGATTTATAAAACGAATAAGCAGCGTAATAATGTTTGTAATTTGACCAAAAGCAAGTAGAAGGTCGATTGATTTATGTAGCAATATCAAAGCCTCCTTTAAAGAATAGCAATTTGACATTAGTTTTAAATAATTTGCCGTTTTAGGTGAGTTAAGGGGATGTAATGGATGCAATGAAGGAATTTGAAGGGAAGGTTAAGGAAGTGAGATTGCCAAGAAATTAATAAGGAAGAGTTAAAGGGTATGCTTTTGTTGAGTTTTATAATGAGGAGGACATGATGGATGCTTTTGAATTTTATTATTAAAATCTAAATATTATGGGCAGAATCATTGAGGTCAGTGAGATTAATGATTAAAATAAATAGGTTGATAGTATTCTTATTAAAAATATGGACTTTAATACAACTGAAAGAGTAATTTTTTATTAAAATTATATTTTATATTTTTATTTAAATATTATTATTTTTATATTATTATGTTAGGATTTAAAATATTTTTTGAAACAGAATAAAATAAACTATAAGCTGTTAAATTTTGTAGTAAATAAAAAGAATAAATCAAAGGGTTATTGTTTTGTGTAATTATCTAGTTAATAAGACGTCGATAACTCAATCAATATTAAAGAAAAAATAATTAGAGGTAGATAAATAATAATCCAAAAATCAAATCGGAAACTAACCTTTAAATAAAAATAAGAGCCAATAGAAGTTGAATAAAACAAAATCAGCAAAATAGAAGATGAAAGTATAAAAGATAACAATTATTTTAGATAGTTTATAAATTGATTTGTTTATTATTATATAATTTATTATAATGAAATATTGTGAATTTCTAGCACATTAATTAGAATTATTATAGGAAAAGAGACAAGAAATATAATAGATTAATGTCTTAAACTGATACAATTGATTGTGGAATCTGTTTTGATGTTTTTGATAGTGAAAAAAAGATTCCTAAATTATTAAAATGTGGACACACTTTATGTTTGGAATGTCTAAAAGAAACTTAAAAATAACACGAAAATCATTTATAATGTCCTTTTTGTAGGTAAAACAGTATCAAAAAGTAAACAGAATTATACCAAACAAATTTTATTTTGTTAGGTCAATTATAGAAAGATAAAGAAGATGTATCAAAAAGTGAACATATCTTAATAAAAATAAGGTTAATAAGTAACCAAATAATAAAAATAACTATTGATAATTAAACAACATTCGAATAATTAAAGCAAAAAATAGGGGAAATTTAAGGTATTAACAATTATTTATTGTTTATGAACGGGAAGGCATTGAGTAATACAAAAGACAAAATAATGGTGAGTGATATAGGGATAAAAAACAATGATACTTTATTATGTATGATAAGGTCAAATGGAGGTCAGTTTAATTGAATTTGTATTATAATATAACATAAAAAATAGTAAATATTAATAAAGTATAAAGAATAATGAATATAAATTAAATATAAAGAATAGAGAATAAATAATTTATTTTGAATGGAAAGAATATGGGATAAAAGTAATTTGTTAAAAATGTGGTAATATTAGAATTAAGATAAAGAATGGTAAAACTATGATGACGAAATAAACATGATGATTAATATTCACATAGCTGAATAGAAATAAATAGTAAACATTGGTAAAAGATTATATATAGATTTAAATCATAAAGTGCAATATAACATAAGAGACATGAAAATCCAATATAAAATAAGAGAATAACAAGGACGAATGAGATAAAATAAAAGTTTTTTGATGAATAATCTGTAACCATATAACTTAATTTATTGTTAAGAGCCTATGAATAATTAAAATAGTAGTTGGTTGGGAGTTTAATGGCAATAGAAGATGAAAGAAATAAAGTAAGATAGATGGCCTAATATTAATGAGATAAGGGAGGGAATCATTAAGGAGACATTAAGGAGGAATTACAGGTAAGACACGAGTTTGAATATAAAAGAGTAAGAATAGTAGAGGGAATTTAAGGAAAATTTGGAAAAAGTATGGAATCTATTATTTGATACTTTATAGTTTAAAAATACTGAGATAACCTATTAAATTTTAGCTGATAAAAATACTTGCAGGCTTATTTTAAATGCGATGTGCTTTCTCATTTCTATGGATACCTTTTTACCTAATTGCATTTAGAATGCCAATCATAAATAAAATATTAATTAAATCATGACTCTTGGTCCTTTTGTGCTGATATTAACTTACTTAATTCATAATGCATATGAAGAATATTAGAAATAATAAAGATAATTAATAACAAGAATAAGTTGTAAATATTTGAATTTGTATAAGCCTGTAGTGATGAACCATAATTAGTTAAAGGAATATTAATTACAGTTTTTTGAATGGTAAAAAACTTTGAAGGATCCTTGTTATAAGAGCAAGTATAAAGGCAAAAGAATTATGTTTTAAGGTTTTACTTTTACTTCATATGAACTTGAGGTAGCTGTTAGATCGTTAACTGACTAAAGTGGTTAGATATTAGTTTTGTTTGAAATTTAAATTGATGCTATTTAAGATTTAACTAAGTAGATTATTGTTATGAATAATTCATAATTGTCATCTTTTCCTGATGAAAAATAGGTATTGATATTAGATGACTATTGGGTATATATAAATGATATCTAGCTTACGCAAATTTATGGAAAGGAGATAACTTACATCAAACTTGTATAGAAATATTCGTGATTCATATTTATAACTTTAATAAAATTTATAATAATAAATATCATTTAATAATAATGCCTTTTATACAAATAAAATATTTGATAAAATCAAAATAATTGTAAAAATTTATATCTAAGTTTATATAAAAATAGTTATTTTTAGTTTTTGCTAATTATTATAGATTTTAATAAATATATTCATTATTAAGTTAATTACAATTTTATTTTTATTTATTCTTAATTAATTTCATTTTAAATATTAATTTATTCTTATTAAATTTGTAATTATAGATATTTAAAAATTCGATTTTTTATAATATTATTTTATAAATACACAAATGCTTCCATTTTTCATAATTAATAAAAAATGTCTTCAGTTCTTTTTTTATTAATTGTCTATATTGTCTTATATTATTTTCATCAATATTAATTAATTACTTTTTAACTTAATCTATTAGTTATTTTGCTTATTCTTAATTTAAATTATTTTGTAAATAATTACTTCAAAACAATCTCATAATTTTTTTATATTAAATTGTGTAACATAAAACTATTTCTCCTTTATTACCTTCTATATTGATATCAGCATCTTATTAAATTATTTATTTAATTATTTCTCATTTAAAAAATAATCAAATTGAATCAATATTAAATTTTTATAAAATATTAAAATAAATATATAAATTCTGGATTATCATTTTATCTGGTCTAGAAATATCTATAAAATTAAAATTGAAGATATTATATCTTTGAGTTCTCTATCCTCTCTTATCTTTCTACTCCTTTCTAGTTATCTTAAGATTTCTTTTGAAGCTGCTGTAGTAAAGGTTTCATCCACCTTTTATTTATTAATTATCAATCATATATACCTATGAAATAAGCAAATATGAATTATGTTTTTGAATTACTTATATCATTTTCTCGTTAAATTCATTTTAATTCTTCCATTATTATTTTTAGTTACATTCTTGTATTATGTAGTTCCATATATTATTCCTATAACATTTTCTTTTAATATTATTTTATTAATCTTTTTAAAAAAGTCAGTGTTTTCTAATAAAGAGCAACAATTATTCTTTTTGTTTTAAAATACTTGCAATCCCTACAATAAAATATAAAATTTACTAGGGCAGTTTCTAATTTATCATCAGAAATAGAAATTCCAATAGATTATCAACCTAAATCCAAACCTATTAGCTTAACTATTTAATTATTTTATTTAGAGCTCTAAATCAAAGCTTGCAACTTGAATTTCATTTGATAATTAGTTAAAATATTGTTCATATATAATAAAATATTAATAATAATTAATCATAGCTTTACAATATTAGGTATAACAATTTCTTTATACTTTTCATAAGTAACAAAAAAAATAACAGCCCATGGTCCACACCTAAAATAATATGGCCAGAATCCTTTATAAAAAGCGATAAATCCTTCCTTATTATAAATAGATCTAACACAATCAAGAGCATTTTTATACATTTCCTAATTATGATTATTCTCTTTGAACTAATTCATATATCGTGTTTTACATACATCAACAGGACTTGAAGCGAGAGAAGCAACAAGTCCTGCAACAAGTGAAGAGTAAAGAAAAGTAAGAATGGAATCTGGGGCCATTTAAAGGGAATTTACAAAATAGTCTTTTGCTTGATCATAGGTTGCAAGTTCACAAGCATTTACTACTATAGCTCGTATAATGTTTATATTTAATCCTTTAAGCAGAGAACGATATCCATTGTCTTTTATGGCTTGTTGCCAGCAATCTACTATGCCAGAGTATTTTGTTGAGTTAAGGTCATTTATTAAACGAATCTTAAGGATGTCACCTGGAGTGCCTACTAAACATCCTATTATTAATTTTATACAAAATAAAAGTTTAATAATAATAATAATAATAATAATAATAATAATAATAATAATAATAATAATAATAATAATAATAATAATAATAATTTTGAATATAATTATATACCGATTGCCCCACAAAATCCTCCTGCAAATAGTTTCTAAAAATAATTAGGCTAATCAGTTTTAAATATATATCTTTTCATATATTCATAAACAAACATTCTTGAGCTGGAATATGGACTTTACCTTATAAGAGCGGCATTAACTCCTTTAAAAAATCCTTTAATTCCATTTAATTTAAGGGTTGTTTTAATACAATTTCCAAGGGAAGAGTAGTTTGGCATTCCTTGTTTTCCGTTCATTTGCATTCTGGTTTTTAAATTATCAAATGGAAATGTAAATACTTCTGCAGTACAAGCCGCTAATCCCCCACAAATGCTTAGAATCAGCAAAGGACATTTTTATATTAATTACTTTATATCTTAATCTATTTTCATACTTTATTTATTATTATCTTTCATATTGTTACTTTTTAGTTTTTATTTATATTCATATAATATATTTAATTTATTTACAAGTTTTATTATTATTATTATTATTATTAATTATTTTTGACTTTAAGTATGAGCTATTTAGATTGTACTAATATGTGTTTTAAAAATAGTGAATAAAACAAAATTGATAATTAAGGTTGTGAATTGTAATTATTTTTATTTATTTAAGAAATAATTTATAAACTTTTAATGAATATAAACCAATTAAAAATTTGATTTATCATTATAGAATCGATATAGATAAAAAAAAAAAATTAAAAAATAAAAAGGTTTTTAAATCTCTTATGTAATTAGAAAAAGCAATAGAAATGACAGATTTTATATTAATGTAATAAATAGATAATAAAAGTGCAAAATAAACTAATTTTTATGAAAGTTAAAATTCCTAATTAAATAATTTTAATATTTTAAGATTTGGTTCAAATTAAAGTATAATAATTAAAGACGATTAAATTTAAAGTATAAATTTACTTAATTTAATTTAAGAAAAAAATTCATAAATTTAAGAAAACAAATAATTAAATGAAAAAAATAAATAAATAATGTTTGAATTATAAGAACTTAATTATGAAGAGAAATTTAATTGTCCTAGTATTCTTTTAAATAATGAATCTATGTATAAAGAGAAATAAGAAAGAGGAAAATAATTTTTAGATATAAATATAAAAATTAGAGATTTTTGGGAATAATCAGTAAATGATTTAAGAGGTTAAAAATAAATTCCTGATAAATTATTATAGTGAATGAAAAGAAAAATAAAAATTGAGTAGATTCCAGAATAATATAGATATAAAATTTGGATAAAACTAGTTGGAAATAATGAAAAAATTCATAAATCTAAATACGATTAAATTCTATAAGATTATAAATCCAACAAAAATTTAGTGCCTAAAGAAATAAAAAGGATAATTAAGGCAGACATTATTAGATCTATACCAGATTTCAAAACTTTTAAATAAGAAAATCCAAATTATTAGAAAATAAAAAAAATTCTTTATTCTTTCTATATTTAAAATCCAGTTATAGGTTATACTTAAAGTATGACATATTTGGCTATAATTGTATATTTTTATATGAAAGAATAAAGAGGCTATAAATTTATGTCTAATTTGGTTTTAAATAATCAATTTTTATAGTCTTTTTATTTAATTTAAATTGATTAAATTTAAAATTATTATAAAATTTTTATGCAAATTCTTAAAAAACAAAGCAAATAATTATATGATCATTTTAATTTAATTAATTTAACACCTGACTTGTTTTTACTTGATTGGTTTATGACATTCTACTTCAGAATATTTGATATTTAAAATACTGCTTATATTTTCGATTGATTTTTAATTGAGGGATATATTATTATATTTAAAATTGCTTTGGCAATTTTTGAAATTAATAAATAATAGTTTTTAGCATAGAATTTTGAAGCTTTATATTTAGCATTAAAAAAAAAAGAATTCGATTATTCATTTAAAAAAATACATACTTAAATTAATTTATATGATTAAATAAATGATAAATATATTAATAATATTTAGTAAAAAATTCAGATTTGATTTATTGTGTAAAATTTATTAAATCTTAAAATATTTATAAATAAAACTTTTATCTTATTGATTAAATTATTTTATTTATTTTATATATTTTTATATTTTAATATTTTCAATTTTTATACTTTAATTTAAATTTTATATATGTTATTATTTAACCATATTATAGTCAACATTATCTATTTTTCTTAATTTATAATATGAATTTACATTATGATTATAAATTTTAATAAAAATATTAATAATATTTAAAATTCATTTTAAATCTTTGAATTCAAGAGTCTTTATTATATTTTTGAAATATTTGATATTACTTTAATATTTAGATATTATATAGTTTTTTAATAGTTTCATTCGCTATAGTTATTTACAATTTCTTTAAACTAATTATTATATTATTTAAATAATTGGATAAATGTATTAACAAATATTACCACTTTTCTACATATGGTCTTAAGTATTTTTTTATAAGTTTAAAATATAACTCAATAGGGATTAATTAAGGGCAGTCATTATGGTTATATGAGTTTCAAAAGTTCAAAATTTAAAAATTTAATATAATAAATTATCATTTTTTGTACAAACTTATATTATTCAATATACTTTTTAATTTTTATTATTTTTTTATAAATTTATCCAAAAACATATTTCAATTATTAACTTCAAAGCAATAATATATAAAAAAAATCATAATTTATTTTTAAATATGATGGATTGTAAATATCATTCATTTAATAATTTATTTACAATTTTGTGAGATTACTTTTTAATTTTTATATAAATTTATTAATTTATATTGTATCTATTTATTTTTATATACCACATATTTGTTTAAATATGATTTAACTTAAGTTTAAAAATATGTTTTAAATTTTTTTTTATTTATTTTAAAAAATATAGGAATTAACAATTAATTTTTAAAATTCGATTTTAAAAATAATAATTAAAATATATCTAAAATAACAAAAAATAATCTTATTTAATTCAATTCAAAACTTCTGACTACAGATTTTTTCTTTTTTTCTCTTTATTTATAAATCTTTTTCAAAAGAAATCCTAATCTTTTTTTACTTACTTAAAATTAAAATAATTTTATAAACAAATAAATAAGTTATTTTTATAAAGGAACCCTTGATTTTTAAGAATTTTTTTTATTTTAATTTTTTTTAAATTTTTAAGGAAATTATAAAGGAAATAATTAAGAAAATTTTTTAGGAAATTTTATTTTTTTTTTAGAAATATTTAAAGAAATTTTTGAGGAAATTTTGTTAAGAATTTATTATTATTTTTTAAGAAAATATTTTAGGATTTATTATTTTTTGGGGTTGGGGTTGGGGTTG
>Ga0315908_10001759_pt1 | contig 16125 bp, 14 predicted proteins | sample LakEriMetagenome_12_FD_203520 | JGI IMG/M metagenome (GOLD analysis project Ga0315908, IMG submission 203520) | Freshwater fungal communities from buoy surface, Lake Erie, Ohio, United States - Buoy 4 MA124 | ecosystem: Environmental > Aquatic > Freshwater > Lake > Lake biofilm | place: USA... | reverse complement strand
TGGAAATTTAATTGTTCCTGTAATTAAAAACGCGGATCAACTTAATTTAGTCGGCATTACAAAACAAGTCAATTTATTGGCTAACAATGCGCGAGATAATAAATTAAAACCGGAGGATATTCAAGGAGGAACCTATACTGTTACAAATGTTGGTACGTTTGGAAATGTGATGGGAACACCAATTATAAATCAACCTCAAGTAGCCATTTTAGCACTTGGCGCAATACGTAAAGTCCCTGCTGTTATTGAAACTCCAGAAGGCGATTTTATTGGAATTCGACACAAAATGTTTTTGTCGCACTCCTACGATCACAGAGTGGTTGATGGAGCGCTAGGAGGGCAGTTTGTACGAAGAGTTGCAGATTATTTGGAGCAATTTGACTTAAATAAAGAAATCTAAACTATCTTTACACTATGAAAATCAATCTTTTACTACTACTTTCAACTTGTTTTCTTTCAATTTCCAGCATTTGGTCTCAAATGACTGAAGAAGAATTAAATCAAGTTATCCTTGAAGCAAACGAACAAGAACTTGTTATTCACAACTCGCGAATGCTACAAGAGAACTTTTTCTATTACGCAGATAAAATTTCTACGCGTTTATTAGAAATCAATCCTGAAAGTGCAAACTACAATTACAGAAAAGGATTTATTCTTTTGGAAATGCATACAGAGTTTGAAAAAGCTATAAAGTATTTAAACAAGGCAACTGGCCTGATACAGAAGAACTTTGACATGTATTCATCTCGTGAACAAGCAGCGCCGCCTGATGTGTTTTATCATTTAGGTCGTGCTTATCATTTGAACGAAGAATACGACAAAGCCGTTGTAAATTATAATTTATTCTTAGAGAAAACAGCAAAACAATCTGAGCTGATTCCTGAAGCCAAACTACGCATTCAACAATGTGATGTGGCCCAAAGACAGACGTCTAAACCCATCAATGTTAGCATCAAAAATATGGGAGATAAAGTAAATACCGTTTATGGTGATTACTCTTCTCAAGTTTCACTTGATGGAAAATCTCTACACATTACCTCTCGCAGAGAGTGGGAAAATGGGGAATCAAACGCCTTCAGAGATCCTATGTTTAACAATTACTCAGAAGATATATACTTACTCAAACTCGACGAAAACAATAATTGGTATAATCCTAAAAAACTTGATTTATCCAAACCGCAGATTAATGAAGCTAGTGTTTCAGTTAGTTTAGATGAAAGAAAAATATATTTATACAAGGACAGCAGCGGACTGGGAGATATTTTTATTACGGAATATGCTAATGATCAATTTAATGGTGCTGCCCCTGTTAAAATAAATAATATTAACACCAACTCCTGGGAGACGCACTTAGTCGTTTCACCGGATGGTAAATTACTATACTTTGTTTCAGATCGTCTAGGTGGTAAAGGTAAGAGAGACATTTATTACATGGAGAAAAAAGGAGGGAAATGGTCAGACCCTAAAAATCTAGAGTCGGTAAATACTGAGTTCGACGAAGAATCCCCTTTTGTTGGTCTTGATAACAATGTTCTTTACTTTTCAAGCAACAATGAGAAAAGTATGGGAGGGTTTGATGTGTTTATGACAGTTCGAGATGCATCTGGAAATTGGTCTCCAGCTGTTAATTTAGGATATCCTGTGAACTCATCTGGTGACGATGTTTTTTTCACAACAACTGCTGATGGTAAAAAGTCTTATGTTTCTTCCCTACGTAAAGGTGGTTTAGGTGAAAAAGACGTATATGAAATTATATATCCTCAAACAACAACAAAGAATGTGGCATTTTTAAATGGAAAAATTATTCATTCCAACGGCAAAAAAATTCCTGAATCGTCTTTCATTACCTTACGTTGTAAAAATTGCGAAGAAGGCACTGATGATGAGCAAATTCTACCCCGAATTGAAGATGGTGGGTTCTTTAGCAAATTAGAAAAATGTCGTGAGTATGAGTTAGTTTATTATTACAAAGAAAACACACCGAGCCCCTACAAAGAAACCTTCAAAACTGATTGTGATTTAGCTTATCAAGAAGTGTATAAAGTGGTTCTTTTAATCGAAGAAAGAGAATTGATAACCAAGTTATTTGATTACGACCTAAATGGAGTGGTAACGTCGAATAATATCACGGACAAAACAAAGAAACCTCTTGAAAATGCTGTCGTGGATATTTACAATAGAAAAGGCCAAAAAGTGGAAACCCTACAAACTAATGCTAAAGGAGAGTTTGTGAGTAAACTAACGACAGGGTTGACTTGTGGTGAAAAATTAGATTACTACGCAGTTGTCTCTGCTGAAGTTCATACTACTGACACTTTTGATGTAAAAGTTACCTTGAAAGGTGATTCAGTAATTAAGCTAGCATTTGAAATTTCAACGTTGAAAAATTTGGAGGAATTCTTGGCCTTGAAACCAATTTACTTTGATTTTGATAAATCTGATATCAGACCTGATGCTGCAATTGAATTAGATAAAGTTGTGTCTTATCTTACCAAATATCCAAATGTTAAAATTGAATTGGGATCTCATACAGACAGTAGAGGTAAGGCTAGATACAATCAAAGTTTATCAGAAAAAAGAGCTGAATCTTCAGCAGAATACATCAAAAAACGAATCAAAAATCCTGAAAGAATTACCTATAAAGGATATGGTGAATCTACTCCTGTAAACAATTGTAAAAATGGAGTTGCTTGCACTGAAGAACAACACCAAATGAATCGTAGAACAGAATTTGTTATTCAGAAATAATTAAACCGAATTAAAAACAAGAAGCCCAGTAATTGGGCTTTTTTTATTATATAAAATGAAACTTAAATTATCCAAACCAATCTGCTTTTTTGACCTAGAAGCTACAGGAACTCAAATAACCAAAGATCGAATAGTTCAAATTGCTATTGTTAAAATTCACCCAGATGGAAAGGAAGAGTCTTATAACAAATTGGTCAATCCAACAATACCCATTCCTAAAGAGATCTCTGAGATTCACGGTATAACAGATGCAGATGTAAAAAATGAACCTACATTCAGTGAGCTCGCGCAAGACATAATTGCTTTTATTGGACACGGCGACTTAGCCGGATATAATTCCAACAAATATGATATACCATTGCTAGCAGAAGAATTTTTACGTTGTGAAATTGAATTTGATGTTTCAAATCGTGCTTTTGTTGATGTTCAAAATATTTTTCATAAAATGGAACAAAGAACGCTTGCTGCTGCCTACAAATTTTATTGCGGGCAATCAATGGAAAATGCACACGATGCACTTTATGACACGCAAGTTACATTGTCCGTATTTAAAGCACAATTAGAAAAATATGAAACATTGGGTAGTGATGTTGAATCACTTGCTGATTTTTCTAGAGCAGGAGACCATAAACTATTAGATCTAGCAGGCAGATTAGCCATCGATGACAAAGGTAACAGTATTTACAATTTTGGAAAACATAAAGGTAAGTCGCTTAAACAAGTAATGAAAGAGGAACCTGGATATTACGGCTGGATGCTTGACGCTGATTTTCCACTTTACACAAAACAATGCTTGAAAAGGGAAATGGAAAAAATAAAAGCAGAGAATCAGCTAGGAAAGGAAAAAGAAATGGAGGATAAATTATCTCAATTAAAAAATAAATTTGGATCAAAATGAAAATAATCTGTATCGGTAGAAATTACGCCGACCACGCAAAGGAAATGAAGTCTGAATTACCCACTGAACCCATTTTTTTTATGAAACCAGATACTGCTCTTGTGAAAGAAGGTTCAGATATTTACCTGCCCGAGTTTAGTAATGAGATACACTTTGAATGTGAAGTGGTAATCAAAATCAACAAAGCTGGAAAATTTATCCAAAAGGAGTTCGCCAGAAATTATTATTCAGAGATAACGTTGGGCTTGGATCTTACGGCTCGTGATCTACAAACAAAATGCAAAGAGAAGGGGTTGCCATGGGAAATTGCAAAAGCTTTCGATAATTCAGCACCAATTTCGTCCAAATGGATTAGTATTTCAGATATTAATCTTTCTGATATAAACTTTCAATTTTTTCAAAATGGAGAACTAAAACAAAACGGTTTTACAAAAGATATGATTTTTTCTATAGATGAATTAATAAGTTACGTTTCAACATTTATTACATTAAAAACTGGTGATTTAATTTATACTGGTACTCCTGCTGGAGTTGGTCCAATTCAAATTGGAGATAAATTAGAAGGAAACTTGAATGGAAACAAATTATTTGAATTTACTGTTAAATAACTATGGCATCAAATAACGAGTGGTTTAGTGATTGGTTCGATACTTCGTATTATCATATACTATATAAAAACAGAGATGAAAAAGAAGCAAAGTTTTTCATTGAAAACCTTTGTAATTTTCTAGCAATTAAACCCAATTCCTCCTTATTAGATCTTGCCTGCGGTAAAGGAAGGCACAGTATTACATTGAATGAATTAGGCCATAAAGTGCTAGGCGTAGATTTATCACAAAACAGTATTTCCGTTGCAAAACAACACGAGCGAAGAGGATTACATTTTGAAGTACACGATATGCGTAAAATCATTCCAGGATTGTCTTTTGACGTGATTTTTAATTTGTTTACAAGCTTTGGGTATTTTGATTCTTCCGTTGAAAATAAGAAAGTCATTTTTTCAGTAGCAAATATGCTCTACGAAAAAGGAATATTTGTAATTGATTTTTTAAATGCCGATAAAGTAGTGGCTAATCTTGTTTCAGAAGAGGAAAAAATGATTGACGGAATTCAATTTTTAATAAAACGAATTGTTGAAGGAGAGCATATTTACAAGAAAATAACTGTAATTGATAAAAATGAAACAAAAAACTATGTTGAAAGAGTACAACTACTAAGATTAGGTGATTTTGAAAAACTACTAGCACCAGAATTCAAAATTCTTCATACTTTTGGCAACTTTGATTTACAAAAATTTGATGCAACTTCCTCAGATCGTTTAATTATTATTGCTGAAAAAAATGCTTAATGCACCCTTAGTTATTATTACATTAATTATCGCCGTGTTAATTGGGGGACTTACTGTTGTTTCGCTTCAAGCATCCAATAAATCAAAAGTAATTAAATTACTCTTAGCTTTTAGTGGGGGGTTCATGTTGTCTATTGCATTTACCCATTTTATTCCTGAGTTATACGCTGAGAATACTTCTTACATAGGTTATTTTATACTGCTTGGCTTTTTAATTCAACTCATACTCGAATTTTTTTCAGGGGGGATTGAGCACGGACACGTTCACATACACAAAAACCAAAAAATTCCTTGGGCACTTTTTATCTCATTATCACTTCATTCAATTATTGAAGGGATTCCACTTGGAAACATGCTTGAGGGAATTAATATTTCAGACCATCATAATCATGATGCCAAATCACTCTTTTTAGGAATTCTTTTTCATCAAATTCCAGTAGCCATTGCGTTAATGACTCTGTTAACCCAATCCAAACTTAGTAAAGTGAAATCCTGGTTGTTTTTAGCAGCTTTTGGAATAATGACACCTCTAGGGATTAGTTTAGGTTTAGTGATTCCAGCAGAAAACTTGGGAATCGATGAGCATGTTATCCTTGCTGTTGTTGTTGGAATATTCTTGCATATTTCAACTACAATAATTTTCGAAACTAGCGAGAATCACAAATTTAATTTATTAAAACTTGTCAGTATTCTTGTTGGATGTGCTTTTGCATTCGGATTAAACTGGATTTAAGTATATCAGACTAAGTTAAAAATACAGTTTCACCTGGTAAACTTTAATTATAGTAAAAAACTTCAAGTAACTTTACGGCATAAGATACGTTCTATAAATTATGAATTTCTACCTGAGCTTAGTATTAATCTTTTTAACAGGCAATTTTATTGTTGGACAATCTGTTATTTCAAAAGAGGAAAAAGAATTAATCAAAATATGTAGGAATATAAAGGATCAAGAGGTTTTTGATGATAAACTTATCGCCAATGATGACTTTATAGAGAAATTCAAAAAAACACTATCGAACAAAGAAGCATTTAAATTTCCTTTCGATTCTTTAAAAAGTGTAAAGAGTTTAAAAGACATTAAAAGTTCCGACGATAAAATTCGAATATTTACTTGGGCTATAAAAAATAATTACGAAGGGGTTTATCAGTATTTTGGATTAATAGTTAAGAAAGAATCTTCTAAAAATAACGTTTATGAACTGAAGGACAATTTAGATCCTACCAATTCTCGAATTTCAGGTGCTATTGATATTTCAAAATGGTATGGTGCTTTATATGTTGATATTATTCCAAAAAGTATTGGTTCAAAAAAATATTATACCCTTTTTGGTTGGGATGGGAATTCAAGCGCAAGTAATATTAGAATATTAGATGTTCTAACATTTTCAGGGAAAACAGCAAAATTAGGCGCTCCAATTTTTAAAAATCAAAAAGAAAAACTTAATCGTGTGTATTTTGAATATTCGGAAAGTGCTGCCATGAATATGACATATGAAGAAAAATACAAACGAATTATGTTTGATCATTTAATTCCAGAAACACCTGATTTAAAAGGGATTTATTCTTTCTATATTCCTGATTTCTCCTATGATTCCTATGTTTGGAAAAAGGATGGCTGGCATCTAATGGAAGATGTGATTGGGATTAATGAGAAGGGAAATGACAAGATTACTATTATTTCCAGTAATAATAAAGGCGGCATTAAGAAACAAAAAATAAAAAATAAATGGGTGAATCCCAACGATGAATCTGACACACAGAATCAATTTGTTCATGTAGCACGTACCCCTGAATCAGAGATGCAAGTTGAATTACCAGAGAAAAAAACAAAACAAAAGAAAATCAAGAAAAGTAAAAAAAATGATCCACTTTTGCCTCAATCTATTTATGGGAAAAAGAAAAAAAAGAAACGAAGATCTCGTAATTAATTCTTAGCAAACAAAGAGAACATAACAGCCGTAACTTTTCAAAATATAATGTAATTTTGTTGCATAAATTATCGTGCGTGCAACTTCAATCTTTGACTTCCTTTTTAGCAATAAGTTTAATTATATTATTAGGAATCATTTTCTACCGAAGGTTATTAAAGTATCTATCAAGAAACAGAATTCGAACTGAAGAATATATTAATCTTTACGACTTAGAATTATCAAGTATTTCAGGTCAAATTGAGTTTTATTTCACTTTACCAAGCTCAAAACATGTACAATTTGAAATTTTAGATTCTAATTGGCAAAAAATACAGGAATTAGCAGCAAAGGAATTTGAACCAGGTGGACACATAATCCGTTTTGATTCTAGCACTGTTACTCCGGGCATTTACTATTATGGAATTCGCACTGAGGGACAAGTATTACATAAAAAATTTATTGTCCAATAAAGACTATTTAGCCATATTGTATCTCCTACATTTATGAAAATCATCTCAATAATTCTAGCTTTTCCATTAATCTTACTAGTTAGAATTTACCAATTGATTTTATCACCTCTAATGCCGCCAGTTTGTCGATTTCAGCCCACATGCTCACATTACATGATTGAGAGCTTAAAGGTTTGGGGGCCATTAAAAGGAACTTATCTAGGGGTTAAACGAATTATGCGCTGCCATCCTTGGGGCGGTCACGGGCACGATCCTGTTCCTCCAAAATCAAATTAATTCAAATAAAAAAGTCGCTCAAATTAAGCGACTTTCCAATATTAAAAAGTTTTATTGTTTCTATCCAGAACACATTTCACATCCTTCTGGATTATCCAATGAGCAGGCAATAGCCGCTTGTTGATCTTCTACAGATTGGTTTTGGATAGTTTGAGCAACTGATTCTTCAACAACACTCTTGTCAACCGTAAATTTAATTGCGTCAGTAGCAGCTTTTGTTCTCAAGTAATACATCCCTGTTTTTAATCCTTTTTCCCATCCGTAGAAATGCATTGAAGTTAATTTTCCAAAGTTTGCATTTTCCATGAAAACATTCAAAGATTGAGATTGACAAATATATGCACCGCGATCTGCAGCTTGATCAATAATAGCTCTTTGAGAAATCTCCCATGCTGTTTTATACAATTCCTTTAAGTATTGAGGGACTTCAGATATATTTTGAATAGATCCATTAGACGCCATGATTTTTTGTCTCATATCTTTATTCCAAAGGCCTTCTTTCACCAAGTCTTTTAGTAAGTGTTTGTTCACAACAATAAACTCACCTGAAAGAACACGACGTGTATAGATATTAGAAGTATATGGTTCAAAACACTCATTATTACCTAGAATCTGTGCAGTTGAAGCAGTTGGCATTGGGGCAAGTAAAAGTGAATTTCTTACTCCATAAGTTTTAACTTCTTCTTTCAACACATCCCATTCCCATCGATTCGTAGGAGTAACATTCCACATATCAAATTGAAAAACTCCTTGAGAAACTGGTGAACCTTCAAATGTTTCATATGCTCCACTAACTTTTGCAAGATCCTTAGACGCCGTCATTGCTGCGTAATAAATTGTTTCAAAAACTTCTCTATTAAGAGCGCGTGCCTCCTCAGATTCAAATGGATATTTCAACATGATAAATGCATCGGCTAACCCTTGAACGCCAAGCCCGATTGGACGATGTCTTAAGTTTGAGTTTCTCGCTTCTTCAACAGGGTAGAAATTCTCGTCAATTATTTTATTCAAGTTGATGGTTGCCTGATACGTTACTTCAAACAGTTTATTGTGATCAAACGTTCCGCTTTCTGTTACGTATTTTGGAAGCGCGATAGAAGCCAAGTTACAAACAGCTATTTCATCTGGCGCTGTATATTCAATAATTTCTGTACAAAGGTTTGAGGACTTTATCGTTCCCAAATTTTGTTGATTTGATTTTGCATTTGCCGCATCTTTGTACAACATGTATGGAGTTCCAGTCTCGATTTGAGATTCCAAGATTTTAAACCAAAGATCTTGTGCTTTGATTGTTTTTCTTCCCTTTCCTTCACGCTCGTATCTCGTATATAATGCTTCAAATTCTGCACTGTGAGTTTCTGAAAGACCTGGACACTCATGAGGACACATTAACGTCCATTCACCATTTTCTTTTACTCGTTTCATGAATAAATCTGGAATCCAAAGGGCGTAGAATAAATCCCTTGCTCGTTGCTCCTCTTTTCCATGATTTTTCTTTAAATCTAGAAAATCAAAAACATCAGCATGCCAAGGCTCTAGGTAAATAGCAAAAGATCCTTTTCTTTTTCCACCACCTTGATCAACGTAGCGTGCTGTATCGTTGAAGACACGTAGCATTGGGACAATCCCATTAGAAGTTCCGTTTGTTCCTTTAATGTATGATCCTGTTGCACGAATATCATGTATAGCTAATCCAATTCCACCAGCTGATTGAGAAATTTGAGCAGACGCCTTTAGAGTATCGTAAATACCTGAAATGCTGTCACTTTTCATGGTTAGCAAGAAACAAGATGACATTTGAGGTTTTGGGGTTCCAGCATTAAATAAAGTAGGAGTAGCATGAGTAAACCAACCTTCAGACATTAAATTATATGTCTTAATTGCCTCTTGAATATCGTGTTTGTGGATCCCCACAGATACACGCATTAACATTTGTTGAGGTCGCTCCGCAATTTGACCATTCAACTTCATCAAATAAGAACGTGTAAGGGTTTTGAATCCGAAATAATCGTATCTGAAATCGCGGTCATAAATAATACTTGAGTCTAAAACATCTTTATTATTCATTACGATTTCATACACATCATCTGCTAATAATGAAGCTCGCTGTCCCGTTTTTGGATCTATATAATTGTATAAATCTTCCATTACCTCAGAAAAGGTCTTTTTAGTCTCTTTGTGAAGATTTGAAACTGCAATACGAGATGCCAACAAGGCATAATCAGGATGATCTATTGTTTTTGCCGCCGCAACCTCAGCAGCTAGATTATCCAAATCAGTTGTTAATACTCCATCATAAATTCCCTCAATCACTTTCATGGCAACCGCTTCTGGAGAGACTAACGGGTCTAATCCATAACACAATTTCATGATTCTTGCAGTGATTTTATCAAATTTCACCGCTTCTTTTCTACCGTCTCTTTTTACTACGTACATCTTATTCTATAAATCTATTATTAAAAATCTTCATTCATGGTGAAAGTATGGTTATCTGCTCCCCCTGATAACACACCTGCTTTTTGGTACTCACCTACCCTTTTCTCAAAGAAATTTGTTTTTCCTTGAATAGAAATCATATCCATAAAATCAAATGGATTTGCCACATTATAAACCTTTTCGTTTCCTAATTCAGTCAACAAGCGATCAGCAACAAACTCAATATACTGACCCATCAAATCACTATTCATCCCGATTAAACGAACTGGCAGGGCATCGGTAACAAATTCTTTTTCAATTTCTACCGCATCTGTAATTATTTTTCTTACATCTTCTTTTGACAATTTGTTTATCACATGACTATTGTACAAAAGACAAGCAAAATCACAATGTAAACCTTCATCGCGTGAAATCAATTCATTTGAAAACGTCAAACCAGGCATTAACCCTCTCTTTTTCAACCAAAAAATCGAACAAAAAGAACCCGAGAAAAATATTCCTTCAACTGCTGCAAAAGCAACCAATCTTTCAGCAAAAGTTCCCTTATCTATCCATCTTAATGCCCATTCCGCCTTTTTCTTAACGCATTCCAGGGTGTCCATAGCATTAAAAAGATGGTTTTTCTCTTTTGTATCTTTAATGTACGTATCAATGAGTAAAGAATACGTCTCGGAATGGATATTTTCCATTGCTACTTGAAATCCGTAGAAAAATTTTGCTTCAGTGTACTGTACCTCCGAAAGAAAATTCTCAGCTAGATTTTCATTTACAATACCATCAGAAGCAGCAAAAAATGCCAAAACATGTTTTACAAAATGACGCTCATCATCATTCAACTTATTTTCCCAATCAATTAAATCTGGTGAAAGATCAATTTCTTCAGCAGTCCAAAAACTTGCCTCCGCTTTTTTATAAAAACTCCAAATATCATTATGTTGAATTGGAAAAAGTACAAAGCGATTTTTGTTTTCTTCTAAAATTGGTTCCTGATGTGTCATTCTATTTTATATTTTATCTTTAAATCACTTTTCATTCTAGAGAAAAACAGACACTCAAACACTATGATTTTGTGTCTAACTTTTTATTTTTCAATAAGATATGTATTTCCCTTTCGTCGTTTAAGCTGTTTAAATAAAAACATGCTTTCAAATCATTTGGGTATACAAAATTTGTCAAAATTCTGACGTTTCGCAACAAAAAAAATCAACAATTTTTCAATGTTATTAACATCTAAAATCGCAATCCTAACAGAGGTAACCGTTTGTGCGTTTATTAACAACTAACTGAAAGATATTCACACAAAAATTTAAAAATCTAATCTTAGCTGCTCAATCGAGATTAACGCTTTAATCTTACAAAATTCTCATCTAATTTCGTTAAGTTTGAAAACTTATTCAATACAATTCATTTATAATTTTTAACATGATTCTGTTAACTTCATGAAAATGCTAAGCGTATCAATGTTTAATCAAATCTCATCTATTTCTAATTCATTTTCACATCTTGTTTTTCCTCAAAAATGTATTCATTGCGAAAACGAACTTATTGAAAAAGAATCTTTTATTTGTTTCTCGTGCATGACTAATTTGTCATTCACTTTTTTTGAAAATTATTCTGAGCAAACAAAAATGGATAAATTATTCTGGGGCAAAATAACTATTCACAAGACCTTTGCGCTCTATAACTTTGAGGAAAATACAGTAGTTCAGTCCATATTACACACACTAAAATACAAAAACAACCCAAAAATAGGAAGGGAATTTGGAAAGAAAATCGGGGAGAAACTTCTTCAAATTAAAAGTTTTGAAGATTTAGATGCTTTAATTCCTGTTCCTATGCATCCCAAAAAGAAGTTTCTTCGCGGATACAACCAAGCGGAAATGTTGGCGCGAGGAATTTCTGAAGTGACTTCTATTCCAATTCAGTCAACAGAGGTTAAAAAATTAAAACACACCCAAAGTCAAACCCAAAAATCATTATGGGAACGTTGGACTAACAGCGAAAATACATTTTCATCATCGTTAAATTCTAACTCACTACATCATATTGCGCTTGTAGATGACGTACTTACAACAGGAGCTACCATGGAAAGACTTGCAACTACAATTCTTGATAAAAATCCAACATTAAAAATTAGTTTAATTACATTAGCAATTACGAAATGAAAATACTAATTGTTGGCGGGGGTATTGCTGGGTTATGCACTGCAATTGAATTAATGAAGAGGAAAATTCCCTTTACTTTAATTGATCAAGGGAACAATAACTCTACCCTCACTGCTGCCGGAATGATAAATCCAATTGTTTTTAGAAGAACTACAAAATCATGGCGGGTTGATGAATTTTTACCTTATTTAATTGAATTTTACCAAAAAATTGAAAAAGAAACCGCTCATTCATTTTTTCATCCACTAAAATTACGTCGTATTTTTTCGTCAAACCAAGAAAGAGAAGAATGGTTAAAAAGACAGTCACGTGTAGAGTATCAAGAGTATTTGGAAGAAATCACATTAGAAGATGAAAGCTATAATTTAGTAAATACACCATTTGGAACAGGAAGAGTGAAGCAATGTTATTGGGTTAATTCAGAAGTGTTTATGGCAGCTTGCCAACTGTTACTGACTTCAAAAGTTAGAATGATTCATGAAAAATTTAATCACAATGAATATAATCCTGAGTCAAAAAAATACAAAAACGAAACGTACGACAAGGTGATTTTTTGTGAAGGGGGAAACGTGAGTAACAATGCTCTATTCAAATTTCTAGACATTCGATCAACAAAAGGACAGTTGCTAACAATTTCAGCAAAAGATATTCCCGAAAACGAATCATTAAATAGAAAGTGTTTTGTTTTACCCATTGGAAATCATCAATTTAAAATTGGATCAACCTACGAATGGAATGCTAATGATTCTTTTCCAACACAAGAAGGGAAACAAGCCATTCTAGAGAATTTTCAAATTTTAACGAAAAATATACCAGAAATAATTGATCATACTGCTGGAATTAGACCAACTACTTTTGACCGAAGACCCTTTCTTGGTGAACACCAAAAATATAGGGGTAATTTCATTTTCAATGGATTAGGAACAAAGGGCTATATGATTGCACCTTTATTGAGCAATGAACTAGTTGATCACGTTCTTGACGGAACTCCATTACATCAGGAGGTATTAATTGGAAGAGTGAAAAATTCAAACGAATAAATCAATCATACTTGCTATTTATTCAGAAAAGCTTTGAGATATTGAATTAGCTCAGAAATATCACTTGATTTTAGTTCAAAAATGGGAATTACTCCATTTCTATTCAATTCGTTTGTCGTAGATTGTCCCCAGGAGATAACTTCAGCGTGCTCGGGTATTTTATTCATCAATAAAAATGACTTCACATTACTTGGGCTTGAAAATATATATAAATGACAAGGTGCGATTTTTTCTGTTTTAAAATTGGTTTCATAAACTTGAATAAAGTTACGTTGACTTTGAGGAATATTGGCAAGTACACTTTTCTTAGATTGATTAGAACCCACGAATAAAACATTTTTATCCCCCAACCACTTCTTAAATTCCAATTGAACCTCATTTATCCTTCCCGAATTTTCAGGGACAAAATCTACCTCATTCACCCATTCTTTAAGTGCCAAAGCAGTTCCTTTACCTGCACATGCAATTTTCTTGTCTGAAAAATCATAAAACGTAAATTGATTAAAGAAAAAATCTACAGCTCTTGGACTAGGAAAAAAAAGTACATCCCATTTTTTTGGAAGGAGAAATGCTGTTTTATTAAACTCAATGAGTGACTTTGAAATCAACTTCAAGTTATGCATTTCACAAAAGCATTGAAGAAGTAGAACATCATCTTGATTTCTACTAATAAAAATAGAAGAATTAGACATGTGCCTGCAATGTAGCAACTATCTCCTCGGCTAAATTGGTATTACCTGAGAATGGAAAGATAAAGTTCTGAGAGCCAATAGTCCAATCCTTTGCATATGAAACAAATACATTTTCTAAATCACAATAAACACCAAGTGGGAGTTGACATCCTCCTTGCATCAAATTCAACACTTTACGCTCAATGGCAATTTGCATTTCAACTTGTGGGTGATTTAATTTCTGAATTTCCTTCCATAACTCTTTGTCTTCTTCGCGTATTTGCAACGCTAAAACCCCTTGAGCTGGGGCGGGAACAAATGTCTTAGGGTCTAATTCCACTACATGAAACTCAGAAAGATCTATTTCTAACCGAGAAACGCCTGCTTTAGCAAGAATAATTGCATCATAATTTCCTTCCCTAAGCTTTTGAATTCTTGTTGGAACATTTCCACGCAATTCCTTAATAGTTAAATCATTACGATTTGAAACTACAACAGATTTTCTCCTTGCAGACGAAGTCCCAATTGAGGAATTTAGTTTTAAATCCCAAAGCTGAGAAGAATCTACATTTTCCTTCAAAATAAGCAACAATTCTGATGGAACTTCTCTTTCAGAAACAGCAGCGATTACTAATCCTCCGGGAGGAGATGTTTCTAGATCTTTGTGAGAATGTACTGCTAAATCAACCTCATTTGACAGCAATGCTGCTTCAATTTCCTTGGTGAAAAAACCCTTTCCTTCTAGCTTGTCAAAACTTAAATCTTGAATTTTATCGCCTTGGGTTTTAATTATAGTAATACTAACCGAATTGCCATTATTCTCCAACCTTTGTTTCACGTTATGAGCTTGCCACAAAGCCAATTCACTACCTCTAGTGCCAATTCGGATGTGCATAGTTAGGATTTCTGGATTAATATGTCTTTTGCCAATTTCATGGGGCCACTAATGTACTTTTTTTCCATATACCCCAAAATCTTTTCCAATACTTCTTTGGAATGCTCATCCATAGAATCAATATCATCTTTAAAAACATGATTAAGAGCAGTAGATTTTATTTCCTTAATTTGTTTTGGAACTTCTTTCATTGCTAACTCAACAGTTCTTTCTTTTAGACCATAATCAAAAGTTGAAATTGCCTCTGAAAGTATTAATTCAACATTTTCAATTTCCTTGGCTCTTTCCTTTATGTTATTTGCTGACTCTTTTTGAAGAAGCTCAATTGAAATATAGCTAATATCGTTTTTCTCAACCACCTCCGGGCTCAAATCTTGTGGAATTGCCAAATCAATAACAACTTTTTTATCTCTTTCTCCAATACTCAAACTATCATATAATTTTTGTTCAACTATATGATGGTCTGCAGCAGTACAAGATAATAGAATGTCAAACCCACCCTTATAATTTGGTAAATCACTGAAGGATAAATAATTTCCATTTAATTCTTGAGCTAACTCCATGGCTTTACTTACCGTCCGATTGCAAACCGTAAAATTTTTAAACCCATGTTTTTTTAAGAATCTGCACAAGTTTGAGTTTGTTGTACCTGCCCCGATAATTAAAATACGTGAGTTCAAATTTAACCCATGCGATTTTAATTTATGATAAGCCAAGGAGACAACCGAAACGGGTTTTGTAGCAATGGAAGTTTCGGTATAAACCCTTTTTGCAGTTTCAATCGTGTGTTTTATCAGAATTCGAATAAAATCACCAGTCAAGTTATTTTTTCTTGATAGTTCGTAAGCATTTCTAACCTGAGTAATAATTTCTCTCTCCCCAACAACCATTGAGTCGATGCTAGAAGCTACAGAGAATATATGGTTTACCGCTTTTTGACCCGAATAGATTTCGCAATTTGTAGAAAATTCTCTCAACTGAAGATCGCTAAAATTTGGATAGAGCGTTAACAATAAATTTTCAACAAATGAATTTGAGACTTTTTCATTCGTAACCAGCATGAATTCAACTCGATTACACGTAGAAAGAAAAAGTAGTTCAGAAATTGATGAATTATTTTTTAGATTTGTTAGCCTCAGGTTTTGATCTACAGGATCAATGTGTAGCAAGCCAATTTGATTAACCGCTAAAAGGCGATGAGTAAACGCTATACTGTAAAACGAATCTAACACTACTTTTTCCACTGATTACAAAGTTCAGTATAG
>Ga0315908_10001758_pt1 | contig 16134 bp, 12 predicted proteins | sample LakEriMetagenome_12_FD_203520 | JGI IMG/M metagenome (GOLD analysis project Ga0315908, IMG submission 203520) | Freshwater fungal communities from buoy surface, Lake Erie, Ohio, United States - Buoy 4 MA124 | ecosystem: Environmental > Aquatic > Freshwater > Lake > Lake biofilm | place: USA... | reverse complement strand
GTATCCGTCATCATTAGCATCATCATTCTTGTAAATCCCACCCGTCTTTCTATTATATGCCCCTCCTCCAGTAATACTGAATTTGTTTCGTTTGTCACGCAGATCAAACTCTGTCCCTATAACATTCGCGTCATAAGCCTCTCCAATTCTCAGGACATTGGTATTAATCAAAGACACATAGCTATTATTCTTCAAATTTTGATCGAGCACGATAACGCTATAATTGCTCACAGGGTTAATCTCTACACTTCTCTCTAAATCGCTTGTGGTGGAGCCAACTATAGCCATAGCTCTATCCGTAACAGCGTTGAAAACGCCAATACCAAGTCCTTTAGAGTTTCGTCCACTCACTTTTGATGCATTGAGAAGTTGCAAAGTCTGCGGTCCTTCTTTGAGATATTCATCTTGAGAAAGTGACAATCCCCGATAAGCATCATCTCTCAAATACCCCACTCGTCTTGAATAGAAGAGTCCGCCTTTCGAGAAAAGCTCTGTACCTTCAATAAAAAACTGTCGGTTATCTTGGAATTGCACTTCAAAGGGAGTGAGATTAAGAATTCGTTGATCACTGATTACTTGCCCGAAATCTGGGACAAGTGTTGCATCCAACGTAAATGCATCATTCAAACCTATTTTTACATCCAAACCCGCATTCCATGCAGTTTGACGAAGGGCTTTATTGTCTGGTATCTCAAGGAAATTTTCATAATAAGAAGCATATGGGTAAAGAAAAATCCTCTTTGGAGGTGTGATATTCTTAATACCAGTAAGTGTTCCCATTTGAGTGAGGTAACCCGGCACCTCTGGATCAACACCACGCCAGAAGCCATGTTCACGAAAGCGCCGAACCTCTCTTACAAAATTAATATCCCATAACTGTTCTGGCTTGTCTGGAAAACGAATAGCTGCAAAAGGTATTTTGAATTCCGCTATCCAACCATTCGCCACAATTTTGGCTCTGCAATCCCATACGCCATTCCAAGAAACATCTTCGCCAAACGTACCGGATTCGCGTGCATCCCATTGTTCTCCAGTTGGTGTAGTCGCAAATGTGAGTCCGTTGATACCATCACGATAGCAGGAAAATGTAATCGCCACATAATCGCTATTTCCATCAGAATCACGCCCCGATAATTGCTGCAGAATGCTATCTGGTGCGCTATCGTAGTTCATGAAAGCGATATACATCGCTTCATCATCATAGACAATTTGAACCTCTGTTTCTTGAGACATACCGGTACCTGGGTCAGGCTTATCTTCCACAAATCCTTTAGCCTTCGGCGCACTCATCCAACAAACATCATCCAATGACCCATCAATCTTTGGTGCTATATCACATCGCACTGCCTCTAATGACTTATTCTCATATTGCCCATTAACTGCGGGAGAATAGATCATAGCGATGCTAAGCACAAATAAAAAAACAAGGTGTTTGTGGTACATAGGTCCGGTAGTTCCGCGAAAGTATTGCGAAGGGCCTCTCACTCCCTCGTTGACGGGTTAATTTCTGTTAAGCCTTTTATGAGCGGTACTAGGTAATGATTTACGGAAAACATAACAAGCCGAATCGTGTTTTCCCTTCGTACTTTTGACCCGTAAACCAAAAAATGATGCGCTTTCAAAAAATAGTTTTTCTTTTCCTTTTCATTACACCTCTCTTCTCCATTGCTCAATCTGTAAAATCATTCACATTGAGCGGCGAAATTAGAGATGCTGAAACGGGAGAAACGCTACCCGGAGCGACCATCAAAGCAATGCCCATTTCGAGAGCAGCTACTGCCAATCTCTACGGTTTCTACTCGCTCACTTTGCCCGCAGGAAAATATGATGTTGAATTTTCATACTTAGGATATGCGTTGCAAAAATTTCAAATTGACCTACAACAGGACGAAAGACGCAACATCTCTTTGGGCTCTTCCATTAAAACAACAGAAGTAATTGAGATCACTGCTGACAAGAGTAGAAACACCGAAAGTACCGATGTTGGAAAAATTGAACTGGACGTCGATCAAATAAAAAAGCTACCTGTTCTGCTTGGTGAAATAGATATTCTTAAAACCATCACGCTGTTACCCGGCGTGCAAACAGGAGGAGAAGGAAGTGCAGGATTTTATGTACGCGGGGGTGGCGCTGACCAAAATTTAATTCTACTTGACAATGCTGCTGTCTACAATGCGAGTCACTTGTTTGGCTTCTTCTCAGTATTCAATGCAGATGCTGTAAAAAACCTAGAACTCACAAAGGGTGGAGTGCCTGCTAATTTTGGTGGACGACTTTCTTCGGTATTAGATATTTCATTGAAAGAAGGAAATAACAAAGAATACCATGCAGAAGGCGGCGTTGGTCTCATAGCTTCTAGATTCACTGTTGAGGGCCCAATAAAAAAAGACACTTCTTCTTTCATTATCAGTGGCCGCAGAACTTACATAGATTTATTACTGAAACCATTTATCAAAGAAGGAAGTGCACTCGACGGATCAGGATACTATTTCTACGACTTGAATGCGAAAGTTAATTATCGACTTTCTAGTAAAGACCAAGTGTTTCTAAGTGGATATTTCGGTAGAGACGTATTTGGCTTTAGCAGCGAAAATTCTGGCTTCTCAACTAGAATTCCATGGGGTAATGCAACTGCAACAGCCCGCTGGAACCGTATCATCAGTGATAAGCTGTTCATGAATACAATCCTAACCTTTACTGATTACAAATTCTCATTCGAAGCGACGCAAGAACAATTCGAGTTTGCACTCAATAGTGGAATACAAGATTGGGGGGCAAAGGTGCAATGGAATTATTACCCAAACTATCGCCACAGTATCAAGTGGGGAGTGGACTATACATATCACATTTTTACTCCTAACAGTGTTTATGCTAGAAGCGGTGATACTGAATTTGATACTGGTGAAAAAGTTCAGCTCCTTTCACATGAAGTGGCTGGATACATTCTTGACGAATTTGACATCACTGAAAACTTGAGGATCAACGCGGGGATTCGTTATTCTTACTTCGCGCATGTAGGGCCTTTTACACGCTTTACTCAACAACAATCGCCATCATTTGGACAAACGCTTCCTCCAACCACGACAGTGTATGACCGCGGTCAAAAAGTAGGAGATTACGCAGGTTTTGAACCAAGAATTAATTTCAGATTGAATGTCGACAAATATTCATCTATAAAAGGTGGATATATGCGAAACTACCAATACATCCACTTGACTAGCTTAAGCCCAACAAGCCTTCCAACGGATGTATGGTTGCCGTCTACTGAAGTGTTGCAACCACAAGAAGGACAACAAGTGAGTATAGGATATTTCAGAAATTTCTTCAACGATATGTTCGAGACAAGCTTCGAAATCTATTACAAAACAATGGAGAATTTGTCCGAGTATGAGGAAGGCGCACAACCTGAAAACACCGTTAGTGATAACATTGACAATCTTCTTGTATTTGGTAAAGGAAGAAGTTACGGTGCAGAATTATTTATCAAAAAACGTTTAGGTATTTGGACCGGATGGATGGGTTATACCCTATCAAAAACCGAACGATTGTTCGAGGACCTCAACTCAGGAAATTGGTTCCCTTCACGCTGGGATAGAAGACATGATGTTAGCTTTGTTTCTACTGTGAAAGTATCTCCTCGAGTGGAACTTGGATTTGTCTTTGTTTACGGAACGGGCAATGCAATCACACTTCCCGTAGAGCGCTATTTCTATGAAAATAGAGTAGTCGATGTATATGGAGAAAGAAATAGCTTCCGCATGGCACCCTACCACCGAGCAGACATTTCTTGTACATTATATCCAAAGAAAAAGGAAGAGCCAAAAAGCGAATTGCTTCCTGAAGAAGTGGTAGTGAAAAGAAAGAGAAAGTTTGAAAGCAATTGGAATTTCAGTGTGTACAATCTCTACAATCGTAGAAATCCATATTTCTTGTATTTTGGAAATGACGGTGATCTTCAAGCTGGCACCCTTCAAATTAAAGCATATCAAGTAAGCCTATTTCCTGTTCTACCAAGTGTAACTTGGAACTTTAAATTCTAATGAAGAATCTAGGATATCTCAATAAGTATTTTTGGAAATACAGAGGACGCCTTTTTATGGGTTTCTTCTTCATTGTGCTTGCCAATATCTTTAATGTCTACGCTCCAATCATAGTTGGAGACGGAATTGATTTTCTTGCCGAATCAATTTCAGCAGTAAATAAAATGAATGCGGGGACGCAAGAAGTTACGATTGACAATCCGAAAAGCCTTCAATATTTCTATGACCTTTTTAATATAGATAATCACACGGTTGCTCTCTACAAAGACAGTTATATCGGACAAATAGTTTGGGTGGGAATCCTACTCGCGCTCGGTTATTTAATTTTCTATTTGATAAAAGGCGTTTTCTTGTTCTATCAGCGTCAGACAATCATTGTAATGTCCCGCTATATTGAATATAATCTGAAAAATGAGATCTACGATCAATATCAAAAACTCGACACCTCTTTTTACAAAAAGAATCGCACTGGCGACATCATGAATCGCATTAGCGAAGATGTAAATCGTGTGCGAATGTATCTTGGTCCAGCAGTCATGTACACCATCAATCTCATCATTCTCGTAGTGATGTGTATTTGGGTCATGTGGGATATTGATAGTGAACTTACGTTGTACACCCTCTCCCCTCTTCCATTTATGATGTTGCTGATTTTTTATGTGAGCACCATCATCAATCGAAGAACAGATCGCGTTCAAAAACAGCAGTCGAAACTTGCCACCATGGTGCAAGAAACCATGAGTGGAATTCGCATATTAAAAGCATTTAACCGTGAAGATTATTTCGAAAAAGAATTCCAAAAAGAAAGTGATGATTATAAAAACAAGCAACTCGGGCTTGTAAAAGCTGACGCGCTTTTTATGCCTGTTATTGCATTGCTAGTAGGGCTTAGCACCATTCTAACCGTGTATATTGGTTCAACCAAAGTGATGGCAGGAGAACTTTCTTACGGAGTGATTGTACAATTCGTTTTTTATGTCAATCAATTGACTTGGCCGTTTGCAAGTGTTGGATGGGTGACTAGTCTTGTCCAAAAGGCAGAAGCAAGTCAGGCAAGAATCAATGAATTTCTTCTCAGCAAGCCTGAAGTATACAACACAGAACCGAACAAACATTCGGTTGAGGGTAATATCGAATTCAACAATGTTCGATTCACCTACCCTGACACAGGTGTTGAAGCCATCAAAGGACTTTCTTTTAAGATTAAAAAAGGAGAACGTTTAGCCATTGTAGGCCGCACCGGAAGCGGAAAGTCTACGATTGCCCAACTCATCCTCCGACTCTTTGACACGACTTCAGGAGAAATATTAATCGACGGAAAAAAAATCGAACACCAAAATCTTGAAGCCCTTCGTGAATCTATTGGATATGTTCCACAAGAAGTGTTTCTCTTCTCCGAATCGATTCAAAATAACATTGCTTTTGGAGTAAACACGCTCACCGAAGAACAGCGTAATCAAGCTGCGAAAGATGCAGATGTATATGACAACATCATAGATTTTCCAAAGCAATTTGAAACTATTCTAGGCGAAAGAGGAATCAATCTAAGTGGCGGACAAAAGCAAAGGGTGTCCATAGCTCGTGCTATTGCCAAAGACCCCAATATTCTAATCTTCGATGACTGTCTTTCAGCAGTAGATACTGAAACTGAAGAACACATTCTTCAGGCTTTAGATCGCATTATGCAGAACAAAACAAGCATCATTATTTCACATAGAATATCTAGTATAAAAAATGCGGATAAAATCATCGTGTTAGATAATGGCCAGATTGCAGAAGAAGGTTCACACGCTGAACTCCTTACCAGAAAAGGGTTGTACGCAGCGATGTATGAACGTCAACTAAAAATGGAGAACAATTAATCCAAACAGTTTTCTCCATAAGAATTGATCAACACCAAAAAGTCTTCAATACTGACCTCTCCATCACCATTGATGTCGGCGATACAATTTGTAGTGCAATTCCATTCATTATAAAAAATAACAAGGTCAGCACCTCCTACAATATTATCGTTATTTAAATCTGCACAAAAGCTCGCCACAGGCGTAACGGTAAGTGTTACTTCTCTGCGATAGTCATTAAATGCGCCCACTCCATTTACAATTAAATTGTAAACGCCTTCACTGTTTTCGGGGCAAGTGATAGACAGCACCACCGCCTGCGGTGAATCGACATTATTTTCGCTCCAAACAACGTCAAATCCTGCTGGCAAGCCTTCTACTGTTAATGCAATTGGACCACTCCAACCTTCAGAGACGTCCACTTGAAAATAGGCTGTTTCACTTTCAGGCACTGATTGTTGTTGCGGGGCTACATGCAAGAAATTAGGCTCGACCAAGAATAATCCGTTATCGATATCTGACACCGGTACGATTCCACTTGCGAAATAAGGATAGTGCATCCATGTTCCATCGAACGTAGGTAAATTATCATTCAAGTAATGGTCAAAATAAGCCACTTCCGCTATGTCCAAATTCTCAACGCCTGTCACATCTAAAATTCTCAATCCAGCGGTGTAATTACTTTGATAGCACAAGTTATCCAAGATGTATAAATTATGATCTATCGCAGCTGTTGGCCCTACAAAATCCCCCATGTAAACAGGGCTGTCCAGATTATTTACATCCCAAACAAGTGTTCTTGTATTTCCAACCAATCCATTGTATTCATCTAGCTCATCATTCATCAAAATATGTTTCCCATCCGCAGTGAGCCAACCTTGATGACAATAAGAACTATTCGGATAGCCAGTGATACTTACAGTAGTGATGTCAGTTGGATCAGACGCATTGACAATCGTCAAATTCGCAGGATTATTTCCATTGTAACAGAACACAATTACGTCGCCTTGATAATCCTGATCGGGACCATTATAAGTGACTACTTGAGCCTCGTGTGTGTAGCCATCTAAATTGTAACCTCCTGCTATTACTGGCTGTAGAGGATTATTAATATTTACAACATGCAATCCACCGCTATAAGTGTTCGTGCCACAAGCATAGAGCATTCCTGTTTCTTCATGAATTACTAGTGTGTGACATCTTCCAAATCCCGAGTAATGTGCATCGGCAGCAAACGCGGTAGGAGGATTAGAAACATTGCGAAGCTTCGTAAGATCGAATACCTGAAGCCCATGTCCATTCGCTTCGCTACCTACAAATAAATAATTATTGAAAATTCGAAAGGTGCGCCACAAGGAACTCACCGTGTGTGTAGGAAGCGTTCCTAAATAAAGAGGATTCGCAGGATCTTCAATATCAATAAACGCAACGCCTGATGATTTTCCCAAAATCACATATTCCTTTCCATCTAATGGATCCGTCCAGCCCCACACCTCATTAGTCGTTCCATTGCCAAATTCTGATGGCGTCATATGCGTCCAAAAATCAATGTTTTCACAAGGATAAATGTCGGCCATACCATTCTCGCAGGGAGTTTGAGAAAATAAGTCGCATGACAAAAGAATTAAAAGGCTGGTAATTAATGGTCTCATGGAACAAAGATGAATGAAATCCTCTAATGAACCATCAGATAAGATGATTGTTTTATGTGCTATGAAAATACTGATTAGCGGAGGTTCTGGCCTCGTTGGATCGCATTTGATCGCGAAACTTGTTGCACAAGGAAACGCGGTCATAAATCTCACTACCAAGAAAAATCTGAAGAGCTATCATCCGCAAATTGTTCATAGCTATTGGAACCCATCCACAGGAGAATTCAATTCCAGTGAGGTGAGTGCATTCGATGCAGTGATTAACTTAGCTGGATATAATGTATCCAATCGTTGGACAAAAGAGACAAAAGAAGTTTTAGTTTCAAGCAGAATTAAGAGCACCAACTTACTCATTAAGATTTGCGAGCAAGCTGATAAAAAACCTCACACCTTCGTTTCAACTAGCGCTTCGGGATACTATGGATCTTCCACTGAATTGCAGCATGAGGAAGCACAGGCCGGACAAGGATTTTTATCCGACCTCACTTTAGCATGGGAAAACGCTACAATGCCAGCAGTACAAATGGGAATGCGTAGAGTTCTTCTGCGAGTAGGTGTAGTCCTTGATCAAAATGATGGAGCATTGGCGAAAATGACTCCTTTCTTCAAACTAGGTTTGGGCAGTGCCACTGGATCTGGAGAGCAATACATGAGTTGGATACATCTCGATGATCTTGTTAATCTCTATATACACGCTTTGGAAAAGCCTATTGAAGGAACATTCAATGCTAACGCCCCTGGGACTTGCACTAACGCCATTTTCTCTAAAGCCCTAGCAAAAGCCCTCAACAAACCTTTCTTCTTTCCCAATGTGCCGGCTTTCGCGTTAAAATTGCTGTTTGGTGAAATGAGTAGTATGCTGTTAAATAGCCAACGCATTTCATCTGAAAAAATAATTCAAACTGGATTTAAGTTTCAATACCCACAAATCGACGTAGCATTAAACGAGATTTACTCATGAGCCAAGCCATCACTATTTTCTGGTTTCGTAGAGATCTAAGATTACACGATAATGCCGCACTCTGGTCGGCATTAAAATCTGGAAATCCAGTACTGCCTATTTTCATTTTTGATAAAACAATTCTTGACCTTCTACCAAAAAAAGATGCGCGTGTAGAATTTATTCATCAAGAAATAGCAGCGATGAAAGCTGCATTAGAAAGTAAAGGCTCTTCGCTTCGTTTATTTTACGGCACGCCCAATGAAGTATTCAAGCAACTTACCGAGGAATATAGTATCTCAGAAGTCTGGACCAATCGAGACTATGAACCGTATGCGCAGGTTCGCGATAAAGCGATCTTTGAGCTTTTACAAGAAAAAAATATTGCCTTCAAAGGCGCAAAAGATCATGTCATTTTTGAAAAAGACGAAGTCACTAAAGATGACAAAAAGCCCTATACTGTATTTACCCCATACAGCCGAAAGTGGAAAGCAACACTAAAGCCATATCACTACAAAGCCTATCCCAATGAGAAGTATGAGAACGCCTACCTAAAGACGGCGCCTTTCGAAAATATAACTCTTTCAAGCATGGGCTTTGAAGCTTCGGGAATTGAGATCCCATCGCGAGAAATTTCGATTGACATTATTGAAAAATATGATCAAACCCGCGATATTCCATCAATGCGCGGCACATCGCGTTTGAGTTTACATCTTCGCTTCGGAACAGTCAGTATCCGTGAATTGACTAAAATTGCTTTGGTTAAAAACGAAAAATGGTTGAATGAACTCATTTGGCGCGACTTCTATCAAATGATTATTTGGCACTTTCCACATAGCGTTGATGGTTCTTTCAAACCTCAATATGACCGCCTTGAATGGATCAATGATGACAGAGATTTTGAAAAATGGTGCAAAGGAAAAACAGGCTATCCAATTGTAGATGCAGGCATGCGTGAATTAAATGCCACCGGCTTTATGCATAACCGTGTGCGGATGGTTGTAGCAAGTTTTCTTACCAAGCATTTACTTATCGATTGGCGTTGGGGCGAACGTTATTTTGCAGAAAAATTATTGGACTTCGAACTAGCAAGTAACATCGGTGGTTGGCAATGGGCTGCAGGCAGCGGATGCGACGCAGCGCCCTACTTCCGCATATTTAACCCAACGAGTCAAACAGAAAAATTCGACCCCCAGAAAAAATACATCAAGCATTGGGTTCCAGAGTATGGAACACCGATGTATCCAAAGCCTATTGTTGAACACACCTTTGCGCGAAACAGATGTCTTGAAACATTTAAAAAGGCGCTAAAAGAATAACTACTTTAGCACCATGCAAGAGGTTTTTCAAGGATTAAAAGTGATCGATTTATCGAGTGTTCTCGCAGGGCCTTCCGTAGGAATGTTTTTTGCGGAACTCGGCGCGCATGTTATTAAAATTGAAAACCCCAAACAAGGCGGTGATGTCACTCGTTCATGGAAAACCAACTCCGAAAAGGAGGGTTCAATAAGCGCATACTGGTCTAGCATTAACTATAAAAAAGAAATCAAGTTTTTGAATTTAACGGATGGTGATCATCGCTCAGAATTGGAGCAATTAATTTCCAGTGCCGACATTCTTTTGACGAATTTCAAAAGCGGAGACGCAATGAAATTTCAGCTTGAACCACTGCAACTTTTTCAAAAACATCCTTCATTGATCCAAGCGTCCATTTATGGATTTTCTTCCAATGAAGATCGTGTTGCCTATGACGTGGTTGTGCAAGCCGAAACGGGGTACATGTTTATGAACGGTGACGCAACATCTGAACCCACGAAAATGCCTGTGGCACTTATGGATGTCCTAGCCGCACATCAATTGAAAGAAGCCATTTTAATTGCACTTTACAACCGCTTGAAAACAGGAAAAGGAAAAATCATTTCTTGCTCGTTAGAACGTGCAGGAATTTCTTCATTGGTCAATCAAGCGAGTAATTATTTGATGTCTGGTGTGATTGCTAAAAGAGCCGGGTCCTTACATCCGAATATCGCTCCTTATGGAGAAATAATTTCAACTGCCGATAAAAAACAAATTGTTCTTGCCGTTGGTAGCGACCGTCAATTCAGTTCACTTTGCAATACACTGAACACTCCAGAACTCGCCATAGATGAACGATTCAAATCAAATCAGCTTAGAGTAGCAAATCGTTTTTTACTATTGGAAAAGCTTCAAGAAAAATCATCATTAACAAATGCAGATCAATTGATGGCAGCATTCATCGAGAAAGATGTTCCAGCAGGATTGATTAAAAATATGGCAGAAGTGCTTGAGTCAAAAATAGCGCAGCAGATGATTCGAGAAGAAATTATAGAAGGACAACACACCAGTCGAATCACTTCAATAGCATTCGAAGATCTTACTCCGCAATCTTGATTTGGAAAACTTTGCGTTCCTTATTCTTTAGATATCCCTGACGCAGCCACGGATTCAACATTTTTACCTGCTTATAAGTAAGGTTATATTGCTTTGCAAAAGCAGCGAAATCATCAATGGTGCTATCTACTTCTACCACGCTAAACTTATACGGTTCGTACAAATCAGATGGACGAATTACGAAGCCGTATTTATCTGCATTATTCACGATTTCCTTCATGGAAAGAATACGAAAAACATAACGTGCAGTCTCATCATTAAGTAGAAGTTGGAAATAATTATTCTGGCCTTGCTTCTGCACTTGCTTAGACAGACCGCCCATTCCCATGTTATATGATGCAGCCACCATCGACCAGGAACCAAACCTTGCAAAAGCTTCCTTAAGATATCTGCAAGCAGCTTGAGTGCTCTTCTCTACATTGTATCTTTCGTCTACTTCATCATTAACAATCAAGCCATACTGAATCGCAGTTTCTGGCAAAAACTGCCAATAACCCACCGCACCTGAAGGCGAAGTAACATTGAGTAATCCACTTTCTATAAGTGCAAGATATTTGAAATCATCTGGTACTCCATTCTCCTTTAATATAGGTTCAATGACAGGAAACCATCTTCTTGCTCTCTTAATGGATAGAAGTGTATTCGAATGCCAATAAGAGTTTACCAATAATTCACGATCTAATTTTTCTGACGCATCGGGATCATTCAAAGGAACTTCCTCACCGCAGAAATCAATTTTCTCTGGAAGTGGTAATGAAAAAATGCGATAATTCTCTTGGATATGCTTCAGATACTCTTGATTCTCCGCAGGACCTGGTTTGGCGCTATTCATAAAAGCAGATACGACGAGCACAAGCACTGCGGCTGCAGCACCTATCAAACCTGACATCCAATAAATTTTCTTCGGAGATTCCATAAAGCATCATTTAAGACACTTCAAAGGTCTACAAAATTTATGGTCTTAGAAAAAGAAATGTGGTAAAGATTCCAAAAGTGGAGCGTTCTTATCCTTTTCTGAAATAATCGGATTTTCGATCTCCCAATCTATGGCCAATGAAGGATCATTCCAAAGAATGGAACGTTCATTCTCTTTGCTATAATAATTGGTGCATTTATAAGAAAAGATAGTATGATCTTCCAGAACACAGAATCCATGAGCAAAGCCCTCTGGAATGAAAAGTTGCGTTTTATTTTCTGCGCTTAAAACAAGCTTAAAAGACTGCCCGTACGTTGGCTGCGTTCTTCGCAAATCCACAACCACATCCAATACTGCACCTTTTGATACGCGCACTAATTTCGCCTGGGCTTTCGGGGAAAGTTGAAAGTGAAGGCCACGAAGCACTCCCTTAGAAGACATACTCTCATTGTCTTGGATAAAAGACATATTTAAGCCCGTTTGAACTCGAAACTTTGATTCATTAAAAGATTCAAAAAAATAACCTCGCTCATCGGGAAACACAGCAGGTTGAATAATCAATAAGTCCTTGAAGGGGGTAGTTTTGATTTCCACAATAAATCCAATTAGAATCGTCCGAAGATGGTAATAAGAAGGACAATAGAAGTTGTCAATGAAACAATCGGGTTGATATCACGAAGCGCTTCAGATGCGATGTTTGGCGTAGACTGTACATAAATGATATCACCATTTTCCACAATCATATTAGCGTCTTGAATACCTTCTATTTTAGACAAATCCACTAAAAAAACTTCAGTCTTTCCGTTGAGGCTGCGAATAATTTTAATTTTCGAAGCATTCGCTCTTTGGCCTAATCCACCCGAGATTGTAAGCGCTTCTATTAATCGAATATTGTTATTCTCAAGCCCAACAACGGTACCGATACTAGCATTTCCATTATATACCAATACTCGTCTATTGACAATCTTTATAAAACAATATGGATTCACAAGTTGCTCAGAATATCGCTGTTCCAAATAATCTTGAAATTCCTGCACAGTTAGGCCAGCGGCCTGCACCTTACCAAGAACTGGCATTTCAACTGTTCCATCAGGATCTACTCTAAATTGAGTACTACTTCTTGCACCTGGCAAAAATATTCTTTCAGTAGCTGAATAAGCTTCCAAAATAACTTTCCCTTGATTCGTGTAAATTTCGAATGAAAACAAATCGTTGGGAGCAAGAACAAACTCGCCATTAGCCGTATCCCTGTTAATTGCATCATATGCGAAATCAGCATCGGTCTTGAACATAAAATCCTTGTTCACCGTGCAAGAACTTGCTAGTAGAATTACAAGAAAAATCCCGAAAATCTGACGTAGGCTCATTATCATGTATTTTTGTGCGGACGTAAAAGTAAGCACAGATTGCCTACCGACCTTCAATAATGCCTTTCAGATGGAAAAAACCACCAAAACTACAGTGATCCTAGGGGCAAGCCCAAAGGTGGACCGCTACTCCTTCATGGCAACTGAAAGACTTACTAAACACGGACATCCCGTTTTTCCTATCGGAATCAAAGCTGGTCAAATCGGTCAAAATGCTATCATAACTGATAGACCGCCCATTGATAATGTGGATACTGTGACCCTCTACCTGAACCCTGCAAATCAGGAAGATTGGAAAGAATACATTCTTTCCCTTCATCCCAAAAGAGTCATTTTCAACCCTGGAACTGAAAATCCTGAATTTGAAAATGTACTGAGACAACAAAATATTGAAGCACTAGAAGCATGCACACTCGTGCTTCTCTCCACAGGTTTATATTGATGATTGAAGGAAATCAAATTTTTCTCAGACCGATTCATCTTGCCGATGCTGCAATGATTTTGGAATGGGAAAATAATCCTGAGCTATGGAAGGTTACCGAAACACCTGGACCTTTTGTGCTATCGGAGATTGAAAGTTTCATCAATACTAGCAACGATTTGTTTGAACACGGACAAATGAGATGGATGATCTGCGATAAAAAATCAAATCGAAAAATAGGAGCCCTCGACCTCTTCGATTATTCTGCTTTTGAAAAATCCTCAGGAATAGGAATACTCATTGCTGATAGTTCAGACCGGGGAAAAGGGATTGCGAATGAAGCAATCTCAATACTTATCCCACATCTTCGTAATACTTTTCGAATCGAAAAAATTCATTGCATGATTCATTCAGACAATGAAGCAAGTATTCGACTATTCGAAAAAAACGGCTTCAAAAAAACAAGCGAGACTTCTTTTAAAGAAAAATCTGCATACTTCTTCGAACGCTTTACGGTATGAAAAAAACGACAAAATACATTCTCATCATCGCAGTAATTGCAGCGGCCATTGGTATCTATTTTACCTCTCGTGTAATAGTAGCGACGGCCATTTTCAAAAACGAAACTAAAATTTTCTATTTGGAAAATGAGTGTGATGTATCCACCCTCGCGGACTTGCTCTACCAAGACTCTATCATCTCTTCAACCTCACAATTCCTAACGCTTGCGTCTTTAAAAAACTTTGAGTCTGCCCGACCTGGACGCTTTCAATTCTCGAATAGTGAAAGTCATAATTCTATTATTAATAAAATCAGAGCTCGAAGCCAAAAGCCTTTGCTTATAAAGGTTGAGGGGGTTCGTTCTATCGAACAACTGGCTGGCATACTTGGTATGCAGCTTCAAGCAGATTCCAATCAATTCATATCTGCTTTTACAAGTAAAGAAATTCTTGAGAAATATGGCGTGCAAAAAGAAGAGGTCTCATCCCTTATTTTCCCAAATACTTATGAGTTCTATTGGACGATTTCGCCCGAGGAATTTTTAGAAAAAATGACGGCCATTACTGGTGAATATTGGACTGAAGAGAAAATAAAAAAAGCACAAGCTTTAAAGATGACAAAAGCGGAAGTTTATACTTTGGCATCTATTGTTAAAGGAGAAACGGTTACCAAATCTGAAGCTCCAAAAATTGCAGGACTCTATCTCAATAGACTTCGCGTCAATCAAGCACTTCAAGCAGATCCTACACTTACGTTTGAAAATTATAATGGATCAAAAGCTCGTGTAAAATTGAGCAATGCTGACCCTAACTCCCGTTATAACACTTACAAAAATCCGGGGTTACCACCAGGTCCTATATTCTTTACAGAACCCATCTATTTAGATGCAGTGCTCAATGCAGAATCACATAATTACTTTTTTATGTGTGCACAACCGAAAGGAACGGGATTCCATAACTTCGCAAGAACACTTTCAGAACATGAAAAATATGTAAGTGTCTACAGAAAGTGGCAGCGCGAGGCGAATATCAACTAACCTTATTTTTCAAACCACTCTTCTATCTTCTTTTGGATATCTTCCGCTGCGTGCTTCGTGGGAATAATTTCATCAGCACCTGCTTGCTTCATCAATCGACGACCTTGAGCTTGTTCTTCGGCTAAACCAAAAACCAAAGGCATATCGTCTTCATTGGTAATTTTCTTGAGGTGACGCAAAGCCTCTACTCCACTCAATTCAGAGAGTTGACTATCTACTATAACTAAATCAAACTGTCCAGTTGACGCTTTATCCACCATATCTCGTCCACTCTTCACCGAAGTGCAAGTGTGTCCAAAGATGGTCAGATTCTTTTCCGTCACAGCTCTGGTTAAATCATTATCATAAGCAATCAAAATCTTCAAGTGCTTTTTAGCAAAATCGCCCTCATGATTTCCAAAGCTGGATTTCATCTCCACATCTCCCTGAACGATCTGAAGCACTGTTTCCAATAACTTCGACTGCTTAATAGGCTTGGTTAAAAACGCAGTATATAATCCATCTTCATTTTGCTGAATGATCTTTCCTGAAGCAGAAGTAAGAATGATAGGCAACTCTTCTTGAGAATAGCGCATTCTTATTCTCTCCACCAAAGGAATCCCTCCCACTGAAGCCATTGAGCTATCCAAGATGCACAGATCAAACTTGGTCAGATTGTCAATCATATCTACCACTAGATCGGAGCTGTTGAATGGTGTGGCCTGCATTCCCCAAACAGAAAGCTGCTTGACCAATACTTTAAGGTTGGTCTTATTGTCATCAATTACCAAGACCTTTTTACCCATCAATTTACTCACTTTGGATAAATCGATAGAAGATCCCGATTCAGCAACTACAGTAAAGGCAACAGTAGTCCCTTTCACATTATTTCCATCCACCCAAATTCTTCCACCTAATCGATCTATCAACTTTTTAGTGATAGCTAACCCCAACGATTCGCTGCCATTCGAAGAACCATCAAATGACTGGAAAGCCCTTCTCTTCTGATCCTCTGTCATACCAAGGCCT
>Ga0315908_10001757_pt1 | contig 16138 bp, 15 predicted proteins | sample LakEriMetagenome_12_FD_203520 | JGI IMG/M metagenome (GOLD analysis project Ga0315908, IMG submission 203520) | Freshwater fungal communities from buoy surface, Lake Erie, Ohio, United States - Buoy 4 MA124 | ecosystem: Environmental > Aquatic > Freshwater > Lake > Lake biofilm | place: USA... | reverse complement strand
TGTGCGGTGGGAATAGAGCCCAATCAGCAAATGATACAGCGGCATTTGGAAAACTCCCTGATGCTGGTGACAGCACTTAATCCGCACATCGGCTATGAAAATGCTGCGGCGATTGCCAAAAAGGCACACAAGGAAGGAACAAGTTTGCGAGAGGCAGCCATTGCTTTAGGCTTGCTTACTTCAGCTCAGTTTGACCAGTGGGTGAGGCCAGAGGACATGATTGGTGGCTTGAAGTAATATCCATCCCCTTTTTATAAAAGCCGGCTGCGAGTCGGCTTTTTGTATGTATTGAGTTTTATAGTGCGGGACCAAGGGATTATTTTGATGTTGTGCTATAAATCAGTAGGTTAATGTGAAGAATGAGCTTATGAAAAAAGCAATTGTAGTTTTCTTACTTACGTATTTGGTGGTTGTGGGATCGAGTCTTGCCCAGCGATTGACGGATAGCAGTCGCCGTACGGTGGGGTATATTGAGGGGGATCGTGTCACCAATGCTTCTCGCTCCACCATTGGCTACTTGGACGGGAATAGGGTCATGGATGGTTCTCGGAGGACCATAGGCTATATGGAAGATGGCCGAGTGATGAATGCTTCCAGGTCTACCCTAGGCTACCTTGAAAATGGTCGGGTGATGGATCAGTCCCGCAGGACCATTGGGTATATTGAAGATGGCCGCGTGATGGATGGTTCTCGCAGGACCATAGGCTATTACGAGGGGGTACGGATCACCAATGCGGCCCTGTTTTTTTTCTATTTTTTTTATTGAAATAGTTAATTTTTTAAAAAATCAAGTCTAAATCAGAAATTCCTCCTCCCTATTGGGGTTGGTAAAGATAAAGTTAATAGCGGCAATCAAGGATTGATATAGAGCCTGTAAGCAGCAAATGATTAGGACTACTGGTAAATTCAACTTTGAGCTAAAGAATAAAAAAGACTAACTTTCTTATTTAACTAAATGAATAACCAAGAACACGTTTGAAATCTGTGATCATGAAAATAAAATTTTCAATACTTTGTTTCTGCATTTCATTGCTAAGCATTTTAGTGGCGTTTGGAAAAAGTGAAATAATTGAGATTCATAATTCTGAGGAGGCTAGCTTTCTTGACTTAATTCAGGATACTGTTCCAGTAATAACTGAAAAAGTTCCTGTACGTGATGATTCAGTTCAAGTAATCAAATTGATTGGGGTTGGAGACATCATGTTGGGAACAAATTTCCCCAATGCGGGATATTTGCCACCAAATGATGGTAAGGATATGTTGGCTGCGGTTAAGGGTATTCTTCAAACCGGGGACATTACTTTTGGAAATTTAGAGGGAGTCTTGTTGACGGATGATGGTCCCGTAAAAAAGTGTTCAGACCCAAGTGTTTGTTATGCATTTAAGACCCCTGATCATTATATAAATTATTTTTTAGAAGCGGGGTTTAATTTACTCAGTGTAGCAAATAACCATGTCAATGATTTTGGAGAGGTAGGAGTTAGAAATACCTTAAGGGTTTTGCAAGAAGCAGGGATTCCCCACGCGGGACTAAAAAGTGTTCCTTATACTACCTTTGAAAAGGAAGGTGTGAAATTTGGTTTTGCTGCTTTTGCACCCAATTCTGGGACGATACCCTTAAATGATTATGCGAATGCTAAGAAAATCATCGCTCATTTGGACTCCATCAGTGACCTTGTGATCGTGTCTTTTCATGGTGGGGCAGAAGGAGCTGCTATGAGGCATATCACTAGAAAAACAGAGACTTTTTTGGGGGAGAATAGGGGAAACCCTTACGAATTTGCTCGGATGGTAATTGATGCGGGGGCTGACGTGGTATTGGGTCATGGGCCACATGTAACTAGAGCGTTAGATACCTACAAAAACAGACTTATTGTCTACAGTATGGGGAATTTTGCCACTTATGGGAGATTTAATCTCAGTGGGCCCAATGGGATCAGTCCAATTATTGAGGTGGAAATGACCAAGAACGGGGAATTTATTCGAGGTAAAATCCATTCAACCATGCAAGTTGGAAAAGGGATCCCTGCTTTGGATGAATCTCAACGGGTGCTAAAGGAGATTCAGCAGTTGACTGCCCAAGACATCCCAGAAAGTATACTTGAGATAAATGAAGATGGGACATTCTTTCAAAAAAAGGAGGATAATTAAGATTTCGAGGGTGCAATAACTGCAGTAGATTTTTCGTTTGGAATAATGGTATAAGGCCGTCTGTTATCAATTCTTTGCAGGTCGCAAATGAATTTAGAACGAGCCTACCTATTGAAAATTAAGGCCTTGGAATATTCGTAATTCGGCAAGGATTCGAGTTACTTTCAAAATTACTTAGAAAATTCAGCGGTATCCCATGAAAAAAATAACTTTTGTTCTCTGTTTATTATTATTGACTAGTTTCAAAAGCCCAGGTAATAACGATGTTCTCCTCATTGTTCATTTCGAACAGATTCTAAACGAATACAGGGTTTCAAATGGGTTAAATCCAGTCAAAATTGACCACTCCATGAAAGAATTTACTGATTTACGGAGTAAATATTTAGTGACCGATTTTAGTCACAATGGTTTTACCGAAAACATACATTCGTACATTTCTGGTTTTACATACGGAGGAGAAAATATTGCGAAAATTTATATTCCAGAAAAAAATGATTCGAAAAATTGGTTTTCAAGCAGCAAAGAAATCCAAGAGATTTTCAACAAGATCTCTTCGGGAACTTCAACAGATTACGATATTGCAAAATTTAGTTTTTTGGAGTGGAAACATTCTGAGCCCCACAATGAACTACTCCTCGATCCGAAAATACAAAGATTTTACCTTTCTTATCAAAAAATTGAACAGCACTATTATTTCTGTTTTATTGCGGTGGGAGGGGGATTTTTATATTGATTTCAGAGCTTAGGAAGCTCTTTTTGAACTTGAAATCAATTAGTTAGCAAGCTCTTAATATTGTATACTAATTTTTTAATCACTGAAGAGGGGTTATTGTTTTTCTACAATACTTATGAAATTCGATCCTATGCTGAAGGCCCTATGGAACTGCTTTTACCCTACACCTCTCTTAAGGGAATCTTGGAGCCCAATCCCTACCTTCCAAAAGTTTGGTAAGGCTATTCTTCATTTCAAAATTTCCGAAGGCAAGTGCTGATTCTTTTTTTCAGATTTTGAATTTCCCCATTGCAATAAAAAATGCTTCCCATGAATGGGAAGCATTTTTTATGTAATTATTTTTTCTTTTTCCTAGGAGAAGACCTGGTAAAATTAGTTTGCCTTCATTATCCAAATGTTCACTTGATTCTCTCTTGTATTTAAGTAGATTTTCTTAGTGCTATTGGCATATACAGTCCATTCTCCATTAGCCGACTCGACTTCATCCTTTTTTAATCCTTTAATCTCTTTTTCAATGGCGGACATTACTTGGTCTGCTTTGTAGTACCCTTTATTATAAAGGCTAATCGTGTAATTCAACCCTGTGATAGGTGCAGAAGGATTAAATACGCGTTCCCAGTACCAACCAACCACTATTTCTTGGTGACTAATTGCTTGAACTGAAAAACTCATACTGGCATCGCTAGTAATAGAAACGTTATTTAAAAGGGTATGCGTCTCTGAATACTGGTTAAAGGCTTGTTGTGAGAGGTTCAATTTTGCCACTGCATCACTAATAGTGCTGTTTAGGGTAAGCCCTTCGGGTGATTCCAGATCAATTCGAGATAAGATCGGATCAATATTGAAATAGTCGGTATCCACATATTCATAGGATGAGCTTCCGTCTACTATATAATTGATTAAATCATTGCTGATATCATCAAAAAGAGGATTTACAATATATTTACCGTCCGAATCAATGATTCCATATTTTTTTCCACTCTTTACTATCGCCCAATTATCTACAAAAGGAAATCCTCCGCTAAACTGAGGGTTAATTTTAATTTTTCCTTCTTTGTCCACATAACCTACATCATCTCCCATTTTTACGGGAGCCAATTCATTTCCTAAGAATAGTCCAGTATTATCAAATTGAGGATTAATGATAATTTTTCCATCTCTATCTGCCCATCCCCACTTATCATTTTGCTCGATCAAGAAAATATCTCCGTCCACAATCATATTTTCAAACTGAGGATTGATGATATACTTGCCTTCTTCATCGATAGATCCAGACTTCCCGTCAAATTCTACCACAGCCATTCCATCTACAAAATTTCCGGCATCATCAAATTGATGGGGGATAACTATTTTTCCTTCCTTGTCGATGTAGCCCCATTTGCCCTCTTCATCTAGTACAGCACAAAGGCCTCCTGAAAAATTACTTGTCGCAGTAAACTGAGGTCTAATAACCACATTGCCTTCAGTATTAACAAATCCCCAAAGTATATTCAGGGGCTCTATACCATCTGAAAAGGCTATAGAATCAGCTGCAGAATTTAAATCATCGGAAGATTCTTTAGATTGATTGCTAAATGCAGCAAGACCTTCTTTGAAGACTCTCACCGTCTCAGCATCTTGTAAGGTAAATTTCACCTCACCATTTTCATCTATCGCGGTGGGAGCTTGATTTTCCGTTACTACCCAAGCCAGATTTTCACTAAAAACTGTGGCGTCTTTGAAGCTAGCAGGGATTACATAACTTCCCTCCTCATTAATAAACCCCCATTTTGGGTTTTTTCCTGAACCTCTCACCAGAGCTAGACCTTCTCTAAATGCTGTAGCTTGAGAAAACTGTGGGTTGATAATTATTTTTCCTTCCTTATCTACGTACTGGTAATCATCTCCATTTTTTACAGGAATGAGGGAGATTTCTCTGGAAGAACCAATACCACAGGATACCAGAAGGAGGGGAAGAAGTACTAAACCAAGTAGACCTGTTAAATTTCTCATGATTTCTAAATTTTAATGGAAATTAATTACTTTCTTAGCCAAGGTTGCTGGTAAGGAGTATTCAAATATTTATTTGCTTCAAAACTAACTCTAAATTAAATGTAAATTTAGAGTTAAAAAGTTGAAATACCCTACTTTTTTATTTATAAACATAATTTTTGGTCCATGATCCACGGTATTCTCTGAGCTCTTATTTTCTCTCTTTTTGCCCTTGCTTCTATATTGTCTCTGGTCGACATTCGACAATTATTAGGTCGCTCCTGACATAAATCAGCTCGATTACTGATCTCCGTTAGCTTTGAGGATTTTATCAGTTTTTAGATTTGACATGATGAAATTTTTAACTCAATCCATTTAACTACAACCACATGTCACTAGTCACAACAAGAAAAAACGGCGGAAGGGCGTTTCCCAGTTTGGCAAGCGAATTCTTCAATCCAGACCGATGGTTTGGGTCTTCTCTTCTCGATTTTGATGGCAATCTTTTTACGCCTGACACCTGGGGGATGATGCCAGGGGCAAATATCAGCGAAAACGAGAAGGCCTACACCATCGAGCTTGCAGTCCCAGGCCTTGAAAAGAAAGATTTTAAGGTGGAGGTTCATGACGGAGTGTTGAGCATTAGTGGGGAAAAGGAGGAGGAAAAATCCGAGGAAGACAAGAATTACCGTCGCCAGGAATTTTCCTACCACTCATTTTCCCGCTCCTTTACCTTACCCGATAATTTGCTCGTCGATAAGATTGATGCGGCCTACGCACATGGCATTTTGAAACTTACTCTTCCCAAAAAAGAGTTGACTGTAAGCAAACCGGTAAAGCAAATTAAGGTAGGCTAAACTTGCCAGATTGAATTTTAAAAATCCCAGCCCAAAAGGTTGGGATTTTTTCTTTTCTAAGGGAGGCAGAGGTTTTGAATTTTATCAATAAATAGGATCATTAGGTCCGCTGCCATGGACAATCCTTTCTACACACCCCTAAAAATCAATGAGTTCTACACTATTGGGAAATAATAAATCCGGTAAATGAAATTGCCTTTTTATAATCTATTTTTAATTTAATCGTAGCATGTTGATGTAGATTAAAGATAAGGGCAAAGTGAATAAGAATTGGGTTTTAAAATCTTTTACTTTTTAATTAATACAACCCAAAGTTTAGTGTTTGGCTTATAATCAAATCCTTATTCCGATCTTAAGCACTTATTTTTTTCCAATAAAAGATAGTTTTCAAAAAAAATATTAATATTTAAATTATATTCAATCTGAGATTGATAAGTGCTTTTAAGTATCTAAACTTCATTTGTGAATAAAATTATTTTAGAAATTCCAGCATTTATTGTAACTAGTGCTATCTTTAAAATCTATTAACTTTTTAATGACATGAAGTTCAGTATTCTATTTCTGATGTTCTTATTGCCTTCAATTGTTTTTTCTCAAAAATCTTTTGAAATAACACTTGATACAGAACTTACAAATCAAGGAGGGTTTTTCATAGAGGATCATCAAGAAAATTCAGAAATCGTAGTTATTTTATACGCTCCAAATTTCAGAGAAGGTTTAAAGTTTGAATCTTCTCAAGGATGGATTAGAAATAAAAGTCCACGGTATGATGAAATCAGGGAGAATTGGATTCTATTTCTTCCTATCAACAAAAATAATGAAATCAGATTGAAATTCCCTGGGTATTATGAAGGCAAAATAATTATTCCAAATTCCTCATTTCCTCAATCTAAACTTTTTTATAATGTTTATGAAAGAGATAAAAATTCACCCCCTTTATTAATTATCCAATCAAATCCTGGCAACGCTTCATTTAAAGTTGAATCTGCAACCACCCAAAAAATTCTAAAGCAAGGAATGACTTCTCTTGAAAGTTTTGTTGTTTCTTCTGATTCTGTTAAAATTTCTATTGAAAAGGAGAATTTTTTAAAATTAGATACTGCACTTACTTTGAAGAATGGAATTGATTATCTTTTTCAATTTAAACTAGATTCTGCGATTAAATATGTGGAAATTAATACTAGTCCGCCCGACGCTAAGCTTTTTTTAAACAATAAAGAAGAAAATAACCCTTTTAGGGGATATCTGCCATTAGGCTCTTATTATATTACCTTGAGGAGTGATCTTTATCAAGATTTTAATACAACCTTGAATTTGAAAAAAGGAGGGCCCTCACTTGTTCACAATTATTCCATGCAATTGAAGTTGGGTAAAGTCACTTTACCCATATCTGTGGCGAGTGGGGCTAACATATATTTTGATGATATAAGGATTCCTGCTAAAAATGGGGTAATTGAAAATGTATCTTATGGTAATCATACGATTAAAGTACTTAAAAAGAACTATCATTTGTTTACAAAAGAATTTTCTGTAACCAAAGAAAATGAAATTCTTACTGCAGATTTTTTCAATCTTGAAAAAGACGAAGGAAAAGTTAAGGAAAACTCAAAAAAAGCGGTAAAAAATCTTTCTCTTGCCTTGGGGCTAGGAGGCGTAGGAGCGGGTTTGTTGATGATGCAGTCTGCTAATCAAAATTATGAGGCATACAATAAATCAACCAATCCGACTGAAGCCGCCTCCTTGAGAAGTCAGGTAGAAAATGCAGATAGGATGGCTCCTATTTTATTGGGAGTAGGAGGATTATTAATTAGTATCAAACTCTTTTTCTGATACTTTTTCTTTTAAAAAATAGATTTATATGGCATTAAATAAAGATAAATATCTTCTTAAATTTTTTAAACATGCTTTTTATTCTAATAAGCTAAATGGGTTAATTCTTCTTTTTTTGATGGGTTTCATTCCTTCCTGTCAAGAGCGGGAATTTAACAATCCATTTGATCCTCAAGTTCCAAAAACACTTACTACCTCGGTGCTACCATCTGGTGCGGGAAGGATTAATGTGTCTCCAGCCTTAAGTAGTTATCCAACTGGAGAGGTGGTAACGCTTACTCCAGAGCCTAACCAGCACTGGGTCTTTAAAAATTGGGAAGGAGATGCGAGTGGGACCACTAATCCGCTGAGGTTGACCATGTCGTCGAATAAGTCTGTTGTGGCTATTTTTATTAGGCGTAATTACCCACTTAATCTAACTGTTGAAGGAGAGGGCACCGTTTCGGAGAGAATTGTATTTACACCTTCAGGTAGAGAATATCCATTCGGCACAATTGTAGAATTGACGCCTGTTCCTAAGCAAGGTTGGATTTTTGACAGTTGGTCTGGGGATTTGACCGGGAAAAATGTTCCTCAGAATATTACTGTAGATAATCCCAAAAATGTTAGGGCAAAGTTTATTCAACAGCAAATATCAAACTTGGCCTGTGCCTCTGCTTTGAATAGTGGTAATTTGGTGGCAACCCTGCCTGCAACAGGGGTAAGTACTGTAATCCCTTATACCACACTTTCAGGGGGTAGCTATGTGGGCCAATCTATAAATTCTACTGGGGTAACTGGATTGACTGCTACCTTAGCTCAAGGAAATTTTTCATCGACCTCTGGAAATTTAACTTTTAACATAACCGGAAACCCCTCTGGTCCGGGAACAGCAAGTTTTGCTATTTCTATTGGGGGGCAATCCTGTACCTTTACTCGTGTAGTCAGTCCTCTTGGAACAATCTCGGGATTAAATTGTCCTGAGGCTACAAACAACGGTTTGCTTATCAATGGCGCAGCTGCTTCCGGTGTGAGCTCTGTCATTCCTTATTCTGGAGGCAATGGGGGTGGACACTCGGGGCAAGTTGTCACCTCGACGGGGATAGGTGGATTGACAGCGACTCTTGCGCCAGGGAGTTTTGCGAATGGAAGCGGCTTATTGACCTATACCATTACAGGAACCCCTTCAGGAAGTGGCACGGCTAGTTTTGCCCTGAATATAGGAGGACGTACGTGTGCACTTACAATGACTGTTGAGTCATCTGGAACTTCAGCTTATCCGCAAAACACGGTTTTTTGTGGAGGAATACAAACAGCGATTATACCAGTCACTAATCCCATTACAGGCCGGACTTGGATGGATAGAAACTTAGGTGCATCCAAGAAAGCAACAAATCCTAGCGATACAGGTTCATTTGGAGATTTGTACCAGTGGGGAAGAAGAGCGGATGGACATCAATGCAGAAATTCATCAATTAGCTCTACACTAAGTGCGTCAAATACACCATCTACTGGTAATTTTATTATATCTCCAAATACACCCTATGATTGGAGAAATCCTCAAAATTCAAATCTATGGCAAGGAGTCTCGGGGACAAATAATCCATGCCCATCAGGGTACCGGTTGCCTACCGAAAGTGAGTGGAATGCAGAGATACAAAGTTGGGATGGTAAAAACAGTTCAGGGGCATCTGCTTCTCCATTAAATTTACCAGCTGCAGGTTATCGCTGGTATGATGATGGATTAGGAGGAGGAATAGGAAGTTGGGGGAGTTATTGGACTAGTAATGTAAGTGGTAATAGATCAATTGCTTTAGACTTTAATTCAGGGGGTGCTGGCTTTTTTGACTATGAAAGAGCCTGGGGATATTCTGTAAGATGCATTAGAAACTAGGGTAGAAAATAGGCAAGTGGTAGAATGTGGGTGCCAACAGGACTCAGGAGTTCTCGTTTAGATAGAGTAATTTAATCAAGTGAACTTATCCTTGAACTTTTATTTATCAGAGAACGTGTGGGAAATTTTTTTTATACTTTAATTAAAAGATTGGAGGCTAACTAGGAGTTATTGAAAAATAAATTGTCTTAGGTAAGGCATTTTTTGTAAAACACTTTTGTATCATGAATAGGATAATATTTTCGCCAATCAAAAGTACACTTTGCTTCGTGCTATTTTTCTTCTTAATAGGCACAACAGAAGCAACTTGTTTTTATAGGCATCAATTGTTTAAGATGCAAAACTCCTCTTTTATGGATATCCATAATTTTTTAAAGATGGAAGGATGGGATTTGGCAGAACTAAATTCGATTATAGAAAGTAATTCTGATTTAAGTTTTACAAAGTCCTCATTCCCGAAGAATTATGGGGAAAGGGTAGTAATTTATTTTTCTAGAAGTTATGGTAACATCATTCATATGGAGCTGTCTCCTTCTTGCTTTCAAACCATTTCACTCAACGAGTTTGGAAATTTGAATAAGAAATTTCACGTAGAACAAAACAAGATTATAAAGGAACATCAATATGGAAATCAAATCATTCAGCTTGTGGAGTATGCAAGTACTGAATTAACCAATCCGGAAATTTTGATTTTTAATGAGGAATTGAAAAATCAAGTAAATTTTTTGATAAGCCAACCTCAAGAATTAAAAATTGAAGAAAGAATTGAAGAAAGAATTGAAGAAATTGATTTAAGATATAATGTTGAAAAAGAAAAAGCTGATGAAATTTTTGAACTGGTAGATGAACAGCCTATTTTCCCTGGAGGGATGGAAGGCTGGAATAAATACCTTTCTGATAACCTAATATACCCAACACAAGCCAGAAGAATGGGTGTGGAAGGCACGGTAATCGTAGTGTTCGTTATCAACACAGATGGATCTATTCAAGACGTTGAAGTGTTGAGAGGTATCGGAGGAGGTTGTGACGAGGTTGTAATTAATTTGGTGAAAAATAGCCCGAATTGGGAGCCTGGTAAGCATAGAGGTAGACCTGTTAGGACCCGTATGAGATTGCCTATGAAGTTCAAACTGGGCTAATATAGGGACCCGATAAAAATGGTTTTTTGATCGTAACTTGAACAATTAATACTACTCCAAACCAAAAAAATGTCTAATCCTAGCCCTTATAAAGCCCTTCACATCGCCCTGTGGGTGGTGCAAGTTGCCCTCGCCCTCGCCTTTGGCATGATTGGGGTCAACAAATTGACTACCTCTGAGGCAGATCTTATTCAACAATCGGGTGAGCTTATTGAAAAATATGGAGTGGGCTTGATTCGATTTATCGGGATTGCAGAAGTCCTAGGGGCTCTTGGACTGATTCTGCCTGCCGCACTCCGTATCCTTCCTGTACTCACTCCATTGGCAGCTCTAGGCTTAGCCATCATCATGGGCTTGGCCACGGCCCTACATGCCTCTAAAGGAGAGCCTATTATGACCCAAGTGGCTTTTCTTCTGCTGACCCTATTTGTGGTTTGGGGAAGATTCAGTAAAGTCCCGATTTCAGCTCGCTGACCTTCTTATTCATTAGTTCACTTTGGCTGCTTCAGTTAGTCAGTATCTCCTACATTGAGAACTAGGCTTGCCTCTTTCTGAGTCCAGCTACCAGCATGGTGGCTGAGGTATACAAAATCACTGCCAGCACGACCCACTGCAGGGTTTGCAAGGGCAGGGACTTGACTATAAAAGCCGCGATTAACACAGCAATGGAACCAGGGATCGCCATGGCGAGGGAAGCCTTCCTGTTGTAGGAACCTGTCTTGATAAATTTCACGGAGGCCGGAGGCATCAGAAATGCACAAGAGCCCATCATGATGGGAAAAGCAACGGTGGGAGACATGCCCAAGGCAAAAATCAAGGCCATACAAGGGGCGTACAAGCCTACACCTGCTGTCATGATCGCGCCCAAAAAGAAATTGACCACCACGGCAAAGACTAATTTGTATCCCGTTAAGCCGATTGCATCCCCACCTCCTTGAATCCAGTCCATCATCCGTGCCAGCATAAATCCAGCGGTGATCACCAAGGCAATTCCCATGGTCAGCCTGATTTTTCGTTCTGAAAGTTTGGACACTATGCCCGCGCCAATTACTGCCCCTGTAGCAGCGGATACCAGCATAGCTATCAAGGTGAGCGGGTCTACTTCGATAATGGTGATAAAAATAAATGCCTGAAGGAGGACAGGGATGGTGTTCGCTACATTCATGGTGCCAGGAATCAGCTTGTCTTCCGTTTGCCGCGTAAATTTCAATAAGGCTGTTTGCGGCGCAAAGGCCCCGATCCCCAGCACGTCAAAGAAATTGACCACAAAGCCTATCACCGAAGTTTTGAGCCAACTTGAATTTTCAAATTTGGCCCGATTTGCTAGGAGGTCTTTGATGAATACAAAGCCAAACCAGACGGCCAAGGCAACTAATGAAACCCAAATAAAAAAAAGCATAGAAGAAAGGGAATTAGTGGCGGATGATTCAGTGTAACCATGAGATTAACACACCTTAAAAAAGGTTTTGGCGGCTTCCTGCTCCTGTTGATTCAACATCGCCTCAATCTTCTTTGCAGTTTTGGTAATTGCCAATCCCCCTAGGCCCGTGCAGCGTAAGGTATTTGGGATGGCATCTCCTACTTTTTTCATCGTTTCCACCACTTCATCCAAGGGGATCAGGTGGTTGTAATCTGACAAGGCCATGTTGGCACAGGAGATGGCATTGGTGGCGGCCATTACATTTCGATTCAGGCAGGGAGCTTCCACACGATCGGCAATCATGTCACAAATCATGCCTAGGGATGATTGCAAAGCCATAGAGGCTGCACCTAGGGATTGATCTAAGGTACCTTTTTTTAATTCCACAATACCTGCAGCGGCCATGCCTGAACCCGAACCGCATTCGGCCATACATCCTCCCACTTCTGCCGCAAAGGTGGCATGGGCGGCAATAAATACGCCGATAATCCCAGCTGCGAGCATCGCTTTGACCATGTCGTCTTCCGACAAGGAAAGTCCCCTGCCAATGCCAATGATGGCTCCTGGGAGCGCTCCACAGGAGCCGGCGGTGGGGGCCGCCACTACGACTCCCATCGAACTTTTGACCTCCATCATGGCAGAGGTATAGAGGATCACTTGGTTGAGAATATCGCCTTCTACCAACTTCTTATCTTCTAGCTGCTTCTGAAACTCGAGGGATTGGGGACCAAGAATTCGGTCAGCGTATTTGGTTCCCTTCAATCCAAGGTCGATGGAGTTTTGCATGATTTGTACTATGCTCCTCATCTTTTCAAAAACCTCCTCTCTGGATATATTTCCGCGCATGCTTTCGTAGTCCACGGCAAGTTCCCAGAGGGAGTGGTTTTTGTCCTGGTTGAACAGCAGCATTTCCTCGCAGGTAATGAAGGGCACTTCTAGGCCTTTTCGAGACATAACTGGGAGGACCGGCTTGATCTTTTTTATAAAAAGTACCTCTTCCATTTGTAGCAGTTCCTGGCAGACTTCCTCCTTCAAAAAGGCGTTTGCCTTGATTTCGATAAAGGTGAATTTGCCCTGACGTACTGCGACTTCATCGCAGGGCATTGACTTTTCAATAAATTCTGGGAGGGCACCTGCTTCCTTTACGTAGACGAGGGTTTGATAAAAATCCCCCGCCATAGATACTTTTGCTCCATCGATTTCAATGATTTCAATCATGCCCCCACCGGTAGAAATGGAGGTTACTTCACGGGACTCCTTTTTATTGGAGAGCGTGAGTTTGTAGGTATTTGGATGGGTGGCGCCTATGGGATGGATATCGATTTTTATCTGGATACCCGCTTCTTCAATTGCCCTCAGGTAATCTGGGAGTCGCTCCTCGTAGGCTTCCCAACCCAAAAATCCCCCAAACAAGCCCATGTCAGAACCTTGCCCTTTGTGCGTGGTGGCTAAAGAGCCGTTGGGGTCAAACTCCACATAGACCTCCTGGATATTCCCATCCATCAAGTCACGGCACATCCGTCCAATCCGGATGGATGCAGCACAATGCGAACTCGAGGGGCCGCGCATGACCGGGCCGATGACATCATTGAATATGCTGGGGTAGGTTTTCATTTTGGGTTAAATCAATTAAGTTTTCTGTTCAGGTAAACTTAAATATAAGGGTTTTTTTACTAGTTCACCTGCTAAATACCCCAGGCCTTCCCTTGTCACTAGCTACCCAATCAGTAGCTCTCCTCCCCCAATTTATTAGGGTTAGTGGTGATCTGGGGAACAGTGGCTGTAGAAAGAAAGTGAGTTTATTTTTTAAAAAAGAAAAATTCCTTTTTAAAATTTCATTTTCCGCCCTCAAGTTTTAAGAGGAATGAAAGGTAAAATCCTACCAATCGTTCTTCAATGTGAAGTTTTAATATTAGGAAAGGCTAAAAAGAAATATAAAAAATTTAAAAGGTGTTGTATTTGAAAAGTAGCCTCGACGGGAATCGAACCCATATCTAAAGTTTAGGAAACTTCTATTCTATCCATTGAACTACGAGGCCAAAGGGATGCCCTCCTCTGGGCGCAAAGCTTATCTTCCCTACCTCAGCACCTAGCACCGAGGTGCTAGATCCCTGTTTCAGGGCCCGTTTGCGCCCGCAAGTTAATCCAAAACTCAAGTTTCCCGCAAATATTTACTACGCAACTTGTAGCTTTCCAATCCTTTATCGTATCTTTGCAGTCCAAATTTAGGATGGACGGGTTCCATCCGCTCACTTTAATAGTTAATTTTATGTCCGTAAAAATCAGATTAGCACGTCGTGGACGCAAAAAACAAGCCATTTACGACGTGGTTGTAGCTGATGCAAGAGCTCCACGTGATGGACGCTTCATCGAAAAACTCGGGACTTACAACCCCAACACCAACCCTGCTTCCATCAACCTCAACAATGAGCGTGCTCTTACCTGGTTGTTGAATGGAGCGCAACCCACCGACACCGTGAAAGCCATGCTTTCTTACCGTGGGGTGATGCTGAAAAAACACCTGCAAATCGGAGTGTTGAAAGGTGCTATCTCTCAAGAACAAGCCGATGCTAAATTTAACGCATGGCTTGCCGAGAAAGACAGCAAAATCGAAGGCAAAAAGGATAAACTTGCTGCTGCTAAGGAAAAGCAACGTAAGGAAGCCCTTGCCGCTGAGGCCGCTAAAAATCAGGCCCGTATCGACGCATTGAAAGCCAAAGAAGCCGAAGCCAGCGCTGCTGCTGTTGTAGCTGCTACACCTGCAGTAGAAGAAGGAACTCCTGCAGTGGAAGCTCCAGTGGTAGAAGAAGAATCTGCTGCTGCTCCTGAAGTTGAAGCTGCCTCCGCTGAAGAGCCGGTAGTAGAAGCTGCTGAGGAAGTAGAAGCTCCAGTTGCTGAAGAAACTGCTCCTGCAGTGGAAGCTGTTGCTGAAGATACTGACTCCGCTGATGCACCTGCCGCTGACACAGCTGATGCTGGCTCAGCCGATGCTGGCGCTGCTGGAGAATAATATACCCTTACCATGAATAAGGACCAGTGCTTTTTGATAGGCCGGATAGCCAAAGTTCATGGATTACGTGGTGAAGTCAATGTGGTGCTCGATGTAGACGATCCTGAGGCATACGAAGGATTGGAGCACCTCTTTCTCGAACAAAAAGGACGATTGACTCCCTTCTTTTTGGAACACTTTGTGATCCAACCTGGAGGTAGAGCCTTGGCCAAGTTTGAGGAACTGCACAGCATCGATGCGGTAGAAGTTCTCGTGGGATCGGAAGCCTACCTTCCTCTTACCGAACTTCCCGAATTGGATGAAGGGCAGTACTACTACCACGATTTGATTGGGTTTGAGGTAGTTGATGAGACTACCGGACCCGTAGGACCTGTGCAAATCGTCTACGATTTGGAAACGCAGGACCTCCTTGGAGTAACCCACAAGGGCAAAGAAGTGCTGATTCCCTTACAGGACGGCATCATTACCCAAGTAGACAAGGCAGCAAAAAAAGTTTTCTGCCGATTGCCCCAAGGCTTACTTGACATTTATCTGGAAGATTGAGCCATGCACATTGACCTCATTACGGTAGTGCCCGCACTGTTGGAAGGGCCTTTTTCTCACTCCATACTCAAAAGAGCTGAAGATAAAGGCATCGCCCGCGTGAGGATTCACAACCTCCGAGATTACGCCACCGGCAATCAAAAGCAGGTGGACGATTATGCTTTCGGAGGAGGCGCCGGAATGGTGTTGATGATCGAGCCTATCGCTCGCTGCATCGAGGCCCTTCAACAGGAGAGAAGGTACGATGAAATCATCTACATGACTCCTGATGGAAAGACCTTCGATCAAGCCATGGCCAATACCCTTTCCCAAGCGAAAAACCTCCTGATCCTCTGTGGTCATTACAAAGGGGTGGACCAGCGGGTGAGGGATGCCTTCATCACCAAGGAGATCAGCATAGGAGACTATGTGCTTTCAGGAGGAGAACTCGCAGCTGCGGTCGTCGCTGACGCCCTCATACGCCTGATCCCCGGAGTGCTCAACGACGAGACCTCTGCCTTGACGGATTCCTTCCAGGACAAACTTCTCGCTCCTCCGGTGTACACCCGGCCAGCAGTATTTGAAGGAAGAGAAGTCCCCGAGGTACTGCTCTCAGGACACGAAGCCAAGAT
>Ga0315908_10001756_pt1 | contig 16142 bp, 9 predicted proteins | sample LakEriMetagenome_12_FD_203520 | JGI IMG/M metagenome (GOLD analysis project Ga0315908, IMG submission 203520) | Freshwater fungal communities from buoy surface, Lake Erie, Ohio, United States - Buoy 4 MA124 | ecosystem: Environmental > Aquatic > Freshwater > Lake > Lake biofilm | place: USA... | reverse complement strand
GTACATATCTTCCTCCAGTAGCTTCATTGTAGTACACGTTGATTCTTTCCAATTACAAATCAGAATCTCCAGTGTAGGTTCCGGTAGGGTCAATACCGTGTTCATCAGAAATTACTTCCCAGAACTTAGCACCGATCTAGTTACCACATTATCCAGCTTGCACGTGAACGATTTCTCTCATCTTCTCTTTTTTAATTTATTATAATTCAAATCTTATTCTCTATATATACTATCTGACATATCTTATCTTTGCCTATTTTTAATTGTTTGTAACTATTATTCTATTTAATCAATATATAAAACATGTGTTTTTATTTATATACTTAATACCTTTTTATTATAATATTCTTATTCATATATATTTATATATTTAAAATACACTATTATAACTAAATATATCAAATCTATAAATATATTTTTTATCATTGTATTTTAATTTCTTTTCTTAATTATTCCATAAATTCATCCTCAGCATCTTCATCGTCCCAATCTTCAAGCCATTATTTAACATCAATTTTTTCATTTTCATTTTCTTCCCAATCACTATCTTCAAATTCTTCAAAATCATCGTCATCCTCTTCTAAAAGCTTAGAATTATTAGTATTTTCTTTTTCTTTTTCTTTATGATTCTGATCAGTTTGCATAAGTAATAATAAATAATTATAATAGAAATACTTGAAGTATAATAATAAAATAATTAATAATAAAAATATAAGATTTTAATGGATTTCTACGCATAAGAAAATTAAGATGCGATCAGACACAGTTGGAACATTATACCATGTTCAAAATAACAAACAACAAAAGCAGTGGTTCCAATATGTGCTTTATACTCTCCTAACAAAGATTTAGAAAACCTAGCGTTGGTTGAATATGAGCCGATAAAATGTAAAATATGTCTGGCCGTGCTGAATCCTTATTGCCAAATAGACTTTAAGACAAAAGTGTGGCTGTGTACATTCTGCTAAACTCGTAATTAATTCCCTCAGCATTATGCAGATTTTATGAATGAATAGAACCTGCCTGCAGAGTTAATGCAATAATACAGCACAATCGAGTACATAGATTCTAAATCTCAAGTAAATCCTAATATCTTCCTTTTCCTTATTGACACTTGTGTTTCGCAAGAAGAACTCAACTCAATCAAGGATAGCATCCAGTAAAGTCTCAACTTGCTTCCTCCTGAAACTCTAGTAGGCCTTATTACTTTTGGCAAATTCATCTTCGTACATGAGTTAGGTTTCCAAGACTGTCCTAAGAGTTATGCCTTTTCAGGCCTAAAAGAATATACTACTTAACAAATCCAAGATCAACTCGCCATCTTTTCCAAAGTTAACAATCATAACAACAATCTTATCTTCTCTAAGTTCCTAGTACCTCTTTAAGATTGTGAGTTTTAACTTAACAGCATTCTCGATGATCTTTAAGCTGACAGTTGGATTACTAACAAAGGAGATAGGAAACTTAGAGCCACAGGAAGTGCCGTCAATATTGCTATTTCTTTATTAGAGTCTAGTCCTATTCAAGGAGCTAGAATCTTTACTTTCTTAGGAGGACCATGCACTTATGGTCCGGGCAAAATTGTCAATCCTCCATTTAGTGAAAATATTAGGAGTTTCCACGATATTTAAAAAGACACTCCTAATGCTCAACACTTCAAGAGTGCCATCAAGTTTTATCAAGGCTGTACTAATCGCTGTATTAAACATTAAATGACTGTTAATATTTTCGCTTTTACTCTAGATCAATTTGGAATGACTGAAATGAAAAGTCTTGCTGAAAATACAGGTGGTTATATTGTACTAAATGAAATGTTTGATTCTGAAAGTTTTAGAGACAGTTACAAAAAATTATTTGAAAAAGATCAGAATGGAGACCAGAAAACAGGATGCTAGGCTAAATTAGATATAATAGTGAGCAAAGATTTGAAGATATCAGGAATTATTGGTCCTGCGACAAGTCTAAAAAAAACAGGTCCAATGGTAGGAGAAGTAGAAATAGGGAAGGGAGGAACAAGCAGTTGGTATTTAGGACAAGTAGACAAGTGTACTACAGTTGCAGTGTATTATGAGTTGAATACTAATAACACTGCGAAAGTGATGAACAAAGTGGGTTATTTCTAATATCAGACAATTTACAAGCACAGTACAGGCAGAATGCATATGAGGATCACAACAGTTGCAAAAAAATTTGCAGAAGAAAACAGATTTGATGAGTTAGCCTCTGGATTTGACTAGGAAGCAGCCTGTGCAGCTATCAGCAGACAAGCAGTAATTAAGACTGAAACTGAAGATCATTAAGAAGTATTAAAGTGGGTTGATAGAAATTTAATACGATTGGTGAGCAGGTTCAGTAATTATCGACCTGAAAATGTAGCATCTTTCTAGTTGATGAATGAGTTTTAACTATATCCTTAGTTCATGTACCACTTTAGGAGGAGTCACTTCATCTAACACTTTGGAATATCTCCTGATGAGTCATAATACTACAAACAGACTCTATTAAGAGAAAATGTGACCAACTCCCTAGTGATGATCCAACCAGCACTGTTGCAATATACGTTCGAGAATCCTAATCCTGACCCTATCCATTTAGATATAGATGCACTCAAGCCTAATGTCATTCTACTCTTAGACACTTACTTCCAAGTCATTATCTGGCATGGTAGTAACATCAAACAATGGTAAGACGAGGGTTATTAAGATAAGGAGGAGTACTAATCCTTTAGAGATCTGCTTTAAGCTCCTGTCGAGGACAGCAAGATGATATTGGAAGATAGGTTCCCTGCTCCTAATTATTACATTTGTCACTAAAATAGTGGATAGGAGAGGTACTTAAAATCCAAAGTAAATCCCAGTTAAAATAACAACCCTAATGCCGAAAATAGTAATTATATTACTGACGATGCTTCTCTTAAAGTCTTCATGGACTACCTTATCAAGTTAGTAGTGTAAACCCCTAAGTGATGATGATAATGATCAATATCTTTCACTATTCAATTATATATACTTAAAATTTCAAAATTTATCATTTATTATATCTTCATATTATTTTTTAAGCTACTTTAAGATCTGTTAAGTCTAGTATTAAATTTTTGCTAATTCCTTTTTCTATACTTATGTTTTTTTTAATATTTGTTAGTATTTCATATACTAATCTTTTATCTATTGCATCTATATTATTTCCTATTTTGTTTCTATGCATTATAATTCTTTTTTATAAACTTATAATTAACTTTTTATAAAATGATTTGAAAATATCTTAATAGGAGTTTTGAATTAAATTTATTATTAGAAAATAAACTCTTTAATGAAGTTTTCATTTTATTATAATTAGCCAGACTCATTAATAACTTTTAAAGATAAAATTATCTAAAATACATAAAAATAAAATACATCTTTAGTTAATTGTTATTCGATTTCTCTTTTAATTTTTAAATTATGGATATAAATTTTAAATTTCTTAAAAATTCATAGATTTTTGATAAATTTGATTTCGTATTCTGATAAATTTTTATAAATAATTTTAGGAGACTTCAAATTGAATTATTATAACTTAATCCTCCTATTCTCAATAATATGAACATCTTATTTAAAATCTGGGAACTAATTCATGATATGTATAAAATGATCAGCAGAAATAATTAAAAGTTGAACATCAGAATAAGCAGTGACTTATTCAGTCCTCTACCTCTATTTAATAATATCAAGAGTGCCGAAATAGCTGCCCTCAATGAACTTGACACACTTCTTGTACTGATCAAGTGGCTCATTATTGATGATGACTTAGCCACTGACAATAAAATAAACATAGTTGGAAATCATTCCTTAACCATAGATCTTTTCATCCTCATGGAAATACTTGACTTTACAGAGAGAAAAGAACATCATGAGGAATGATTATGATCTATCTTGGAGGATGTCAAACTTGTTAATAATGTCAGAAAAGATATGTTTAACAATATAATTCTGGATATTTTTAGGTAGTCTGGTGATAAGGATTTATTGTTGAAACTGCTGAATGTAACTGTGGTTTTGAAGTTAGCTCTTAATGGTGAGCATTTCTTTGAGAAGGATTGTGGGGTATTAAAAATGAAAGTAACTCTGCTCAAGATACTCATGCTATTTTTTAAGTTCACTCTGTTGGATATTAGATTCAATAAGCAGATTGGAAATATATGCAAGAAAGTAACAGTACATCATTACTCCAATAAACATATAGCAAATCACAAAGCACTTCTCATAAAAACTCACAGCCACAATATCTCCGAATCCCACCGTAAAAAGTACAGTTAAGACAAAATACAAACTACCCACATAAGTCTCAATATCACTTTTAAATGAGTAAGAAAATATTGAGATCCAGTTCTATTGAGAATTATCATATTCCAAAGTTGATATGTAGTGCCAGAAACATCCACTTATATGTAAGAAAATTAAGAACATCAATATTAGTTTCATGTACATCCTAATCTGACTGTTTAGATTTATCTTATTCATGAATCTGATTACATTGTATTCCATAGAGTTTATCTTTTCAAATGGCTCATTCTTCTGATACTTGCTAATACGCAGTAATCGAGTTATCTTTATTATTTTCACCAGATTGTTCAACGTCCCATAAGACTTAATATCAACGTCGAAGAAGTTCATTATGTTGTTTATTGGAATAGAACTCACGAAGTCAATGAAGAACCATCCGAAAAAGTAGTTTTTCATTATTTTGTTTAAATGATAGTTCAGTTGCCCTTCATCATCTTCATAAGCAGAAATGAAGTTCACAAATATGTCAATCATGAATACATAGTCATTGATAGAGTCCATTACATTCATTAAATCAGAGTTGTTGTTAAAACTTATACGAAATGGAGACACTATCAAAACGTATGTTAACATTGCTAGGATCAAATTATCCCAGATTCTATATTTATAATTTTTATATTTTATTATTTATTATTATTTTATTTTTTACATAGTTAATACTTATAACTACCATTATTCTAATTTTATTTTTTATTATTAAACTTTATTTTTTATTATTATCATATTATACTATAAATATTAATATCTTATCTATCTTAATAAATTATAGTTATAATTTTTATTAAAATACAATATATTAAATTATAATTTAACCTTTTAAATATGTTGTTAGGTTCAAGAACCATAAAAGGGTATTTAATAATCAATTTTACCATAAATTCATCTGATTAAGACATTTTTTCTTTTTTTAGTCTTTCTTTCTAACTAAATTAATATAAATTAATATCCTGAATTTTCACTTCTTCCTTATTTAAGTCTAACTTATCTTCAATTATTTTCTTTGTTTCTTCTAAATTCTTTAAATCTTATGCAGTTTTTAAAGCCAAGTTATTTTAATATTGTTATTCGCTTGTTATTTTCGATAATTCTATTTATTCTTAAATTTTATCAGAAGTTATTTTATCTATTTCTTTTTATTTTTCTTAAACTAACTATTTGTATTCTACTTTAGATTTCGATAAAATCTATTATTTAAATTATACAACCTTTTTACTTGAATTAATAATACTTTATTATTATTTTTATTTTTATTTAGATGGAATATCATATAAATTTTCCAAAATATAAGATTATTTGTTGTCATCGGTAAGCTATTATTTATTTATAGATTTTTCATTATCCTCATTATCATAATTATTAGTATTAATATAATTATTTTATTAAATGCTTAAAAGATGTTTGTTTTCACTTTTATCAGTCGATTCATTTTAAATATAGTTTTTCATTTTTTATATATTTATATTAATTTTAATAATTATTATAACTTATAAAATATAATTTGACTTATTTTATTTACTCATTTAATATTATATTCATCATATTTTATTTAATTTGTATTTTATTATTTAGATTAACTGTTCACTATATTTTTCTAAAATTTCATTTTAACTTTTAGATTTTTTTTCATTAATAATATTATTATTTTCTTTTAATATTGCTATTTAAGAGCTAATTCCACTTAATAAATTCATGCTTTATTATAATTTTTATTAAGTTTATTAGCTAAATTTTTTTTATTAATTATCTTTAATTTCTTCTTGAATTAGCTAGGCAAGCTTAACAATACTATCTAGTTTGCTATCTATAGAAATTTAATTAATGTTAATAATTTAATTATCATTCTCTTAAATTTACTAAACTTATTCTTTTGTTATATATATTGATTAAACATCTGAAATAGAAGAATCATTTTTATCAATTTCTATATTCTCATTAATCTTTTCAATAATTTCTGATTAATGAAGTGCACTTACTTAATATTATTATTACTATTATAAATTATTATCTAATTTATTGTTATTATTATTATTTTTATTATTTTTACTATTATTATTATAATCAATGTTATTAGTATTGATTTTTTAAATTTAGTCTAAATTATTAGTCTACAGATGATCAAACTTATAGTCTTAATATTTGTTAGGATGATTTTTCTACAAGTTAATTTGCAACTAATTTAAGTTTTGCATAACTTTAACTACGCTGTTGTCGACAGCATCTTTATTAAAAAGCTTAGACTCTATTCCGAGCTCAAAATCATCATCGGAACTATAATTAAATTCTTATTAAGACTATTAAGTTAATACTTATTACTTTTATCCTGATATTTATTATGAACGAACATTCGAAAATAATATTGAATATTATTATTGTTTATCTTATGATTCTTATTCTGATTAATTTTTTTGATTATTTAAAACAACGGACTCACAATTCATTTCTATTTGCTAGAACTATTTTTATTAATTTTCTTATTTATTCTAATCATTTTCCTATAGATTCACTGAAATTGTTAAGTTTTAATATGTTAATTATTCTTAATCCTAGTCAATTATTAAAATTTATTATTTTTTTATCTATTCTGATTCTTCCTTTTTCGATTTTTATTATTATAGTTCAGATAATTATTATTATTCTTTATATTAATTTCATTCTTATTATTCTTCTATCCTATTAATATTTTGATTAACTTCATCTATTTATTTAATTATGTAACCTATGCTAAATCTTTAGAAAGCATTTTTATTTATATCTAAATCCTTTTCTTACAAATTATTGTCATCATCTTATTGATTTTATTATTATTTTTTGTATTATTGTTACTGTTCTTATAATAATAAAACTTATTATTTTTGTATTAATTAATTATCTTATTATAATTATTATTCTTCATTTTCACTCTCTTAAGAATTTTCATTGAATTTCAACTATTTTTCTAAATAAAACTATTATGAAATACTAAATCAATTATTTGTAATTTATTATTCATCAAAATTAAATGGGTTTTATTAAGAATCAAGATTAAATGGATTATTTTAATCTTGAAAAGAATTTAAATTTTAAACATTTATGATTTCTTAATTAGTCTAGTATTATTAATCTTCTTAAAATGATTAATATTATTAGATCAAATTCGATTATTATTGAACAGTATTTTGTCTAGTTTAAGCCCAAAAAGGAATATTTACAGCTTAAATTGACTGAATTTGTTATTATTATTGTTATAAAGATAACAAGTTTTTTTAAGATTGAGACTTTTAAAAATTATTAAGATCTGAAGATTGTTTAGATTTAAGTATATTAAGCTGATTATGAATCCATTGTGTATCAATATGATTAATTGAATTATTAGGATTGATGTGAAGATAATTATTAATCTACTTGAGTTTGTTATGTTTCTACTAAATGAGAGTAGAAGGGTTCTTATGATTAAGAGTGAGAGAGTAGATAATTCCCTCAATACTAGACATAAAGACGTTGGAAGAGGTAGCTACAATTCTGGAAATTATATCTCCAACTTCTATCTTGATGAGAGTCTGGAGAGTTTTATGATTTACATCTCTTAACCTAACGACTTTGTCACTACTAAACACAAGAAGATGTTGATTTTGGTTAAGGATACAACCACGAATATTTTCAAGATAAATGTGTTTATTATTTAGGTACTCTTTGGTCTCAATCGAGCGAGAAATATTATTACAATTGATATCAATTAAACTAATCTTCTTATCTTCCAACAAGTAAACTTTATTGTTAGAGTCCACACACATGTCATAAAATTTGTTGTTGGTGTAAGTATACTTCAATTGTAAAGGTTTCTATTATGAGCTCCAACCATGGATATAGAACATTCAGTCTCCTCCACAAGACAATAGACTCAGATTAGACTTATTCATCAACAACACAACCTTAGTCACACTACTCTAGTGCTTATCAATAGTTTAAATTAATTTCAAACTGTAGTTCTTCCCCACCATCAGAATAAACACATGAATCAATCTATCTCTACTTCCAGATGCAATTAATACTTTATCTTCACTCTTAACACTTATTACATCTATACTAGTCACTTCTTAATCATGAGCCTCAATCTTCTACTCAAGAATATTTTCAACATATAAGTACAATTAACCCTATTTATCTCCTGCTATTAGAATGTTATCAGTCAAAGCCACACTCTTTATCTCATTATTATTTTAATTGAGGATGTATTATGATTTGACTGTGATGTTATTACAATGGAGAGAATAAAGAGATGAGGAAGAGGCGAGATATAAAAGAGACTGATCTTGAGATAATTACAAATCATAGATAGGAGAGTGAATAGAATGAAGGGAAGTGAGAAGAGAGATTTGATTAATATGGTTAAGATTCCACCAATCTATCTGGTTATTAGAGTAAAGAGTAAGGAGTCTGTTCTAAATGAGGTCGAGTTAGAAGTGAGTGAAGTGGGACATGGTTTAACTTTAGAGACTAGTAAGATGCTGTAAAGAGAGATGATCAAAAACACGGATAAGTCCATCATTATTGCCTACTATCAGACAGTTTTACCACTCTATTATACAGAAACTAGCCTTAGTTTGAATATCCACATACCTTGTCACCACTCTCTCCTCATTCACGACACAGATCACTCCACAACTACTCAATCCTATTACATTTTCTCCCACCCATATCACACTCACCCATTCTTTCTCACTTAATCCTCCACTTAATTATACCTACACTCCCACTATTATAAAAATGTTCTCCTTAGCTTGTTTCTTTTGAAACTGCTTATTTTTCATTGGGTACACCTTTATAAATCCTTATCCACTTGTCACCATCATCGATTATTTTTAATTTATTGTTATACCTTAGACATCCTTGTTTAATAAGTTTTATGTGCTTCTCATGTATATTCCATTGTTTTTCTCATACACAAACAATCCTTAATCTTAGTAATTACCTATAGACACTAAATAATTATCATCACAGCTAAATAAAATATGTTTTAAACCAAATCTATGACCTTTTATTTACTAAATTACACTATGTTTTGTAACATTACTAATATCTATAATTATTATTTCTGGAATTTTACAATTACTTTCTCCTATCGCTAATACTTTACCTTCACTATTTAAGCTCATACAAGCTATTTGCCTTCTATTAGGATTTTAAATGGCTCTTGTTTGTTGATAATCCCTTCTAAAAATAATAAAACTATTGCAAATGCATAAAATTTCATTGGTTGATTAAAGAAAGATGACTTAAGATTAATTTTGACCAATGATTTTATCTAATGACAAATATTAATTCTTATCCATAATATATAAATTATATATTATATAAATAGTAATGTAATAAGAGAGAGAACCATAATATTCAGGAACATGGTATATCATGAATCAGGATTAACTTAAATGCCAACTAGATATTTGGTTTGACTAGATTAAATATGATCCATAAATGAGTTCCAAATAAATTAAGTCCATCATTGTCCCTCATAGTGGCTTTTCTTAAAGCGGATTGTGTTAAGCTCACTCTTATAAGTATCTCAGCTCTCAAACATCTTTAACTCATATAAAAAAAATATTTATACTTGCTCCTTTACATTTTATTTATACTTCTAGTTGTTTTTTACCTATTGTTTCCACTTATAAAACACCTTTTGAGGATTTACATTTAGACTTAGAGAGTATTATTTTTTATATATATATTTTGTAATTTAAAACTTAAGGTAAAGTGGACTCTTTTAAGATATTGACAAAGATGCAGATGAAGATGAATATAGTATCGAATTATAATTACCATTAATTACTTACTGCTTTTAAGATTTAAACAATATATAAATCATTCCTATTTATATTGGAAATATTGATAAAATTTAAGAGATTTAATATGTTGACTTGTTGTAATAATATTATGATAGAAAAGATACTTTATTTATTGTTTCTAGTGACTTTATTCATTGGGGTTCAAAATATAACTATACTTTTTACAATTAAGAATTTAAAGATGTAGACTCTTTTATTGAATTTCAGGATGAAATTTTAAAAGGATTTATTACTGAAAATTTATACGAAAATTTCAATCAACATATCAACGAAAATAAACTCATTATTTGTGGTAAAAATGCTATTAGCATACTTATGTAATTAATTCAAAATCACAAAGAAATTATTTAAAATAAATTTCTTATGTATAAGCAATAAAATGTAATTCAATATCTTTCAGATACAAGTATTTCATTTTTTAGCTGTATTTAATATGAAAATTGATTATTAGACTAATAATTTTTAATTTTATATTAATTATTATATAAAATATAAATAAGATGAAATAAATTATAAGATTATTTTTTACACTTGTTTTAATTAAAATAATTTTTAATAAAAGTTACAGTAGTGGAAGTAAAAAAACATTAAAAGCAGATGATAAGTTTATACATTTTTGTTCTTGTAATTAGACATCGACTAACAAATAATATTGTACTTAATGGTCTTGTGATTTAAATATTTAAATTAAATCATGTTTATCAAAAAATAATCATTTAATTTTAATCGATGGATAAAAAAAGTATTTTGATAAAATTTAAATAGGAGATAAATTTTATAATAGTGATAATTAAATCGATAAAATAATAGGTTTTTTACATTAGGATAATAACTTAAAAACTGAGTTTTTAAAAATAGAGACGGATGATAATAAATTTATAGAAATTAGTCAACATCATATGTTAAATATAAATGGCACTTTTAAATTTGCAAGAAAAGCATAAATAGGTGATTATTTGGTAGGTTAAAATAATAATTCAAAGATAAAAAAAATAAGCAAAGTCTATGAAAAAGGAGTATATAGTCCTTTGACTTAAAAAGGATACATTTTTGTAAATAATATTTAAGTTTCTAATTACAGTTACATAGAAAATCATAATATTGTTCACTCCTGGTTTTAATTTTATTATTTCTTTTTAGTTAAAATCTTAAGCCTTGAATAATTTATAGATATTTCCAAATTTTTGTTCAAATAATTATGATTAAAATATTAAAATAAATAATATTACATTTTAAATAAACTATTTATTTAAATTTAATTAATATTTAATCCATATTAAATAAAACATGATTTTATAAAGTGAAAATTAATTTATTTATTATTTTAATTAATTAATTAAAGATATAAAATAATGTTTTCTAAATTTGGAACTTAAACAATAGTTCATAAAATACAAATAGATTTATTGAGAATAACATCTAATATATCAAATTAATAAATCTAAATATATATTTTGAGAAGAGATAAGAAGTTCAAAAGTGAAAAAGTAAAAACGAATCAATAAGGATTAATCAATTTAAAAGAATAACTTTTGATTGATCAAAATAGATACAGTTTCAGTTCTAAGTTTTATTATAAAAAATCTTCTGACAAATTTTTGGCTAAAACATTAAAATTTGAAGTATATTGGATCCAAGTTACTAAGGATAATAAGGAAAATAAAAAATTGATAGGAAATCAATAAATAGACCTGTCAAATCAATTAAACTAAAAAATTACAAGTAAATTATTAATATCTATTAGATATTTATAAATATAAAGCTTCTAAAGATAATTTGAAATTCAAATTATAATTAAGCAATTAAACAGTTCAAGTGACATTGGAATATCAGGTGACTTGTTAAAAAGCAAATGAAAACGATATTTAATCTTTATCTGATATTTCTGATATCAGCAACAATGAAAATGTAGTATAATCATCAGATAATAATCTTAAACAATTCGCAAAGAATACCGATGATAGTAATAAACAAATAATAGATTCGAGCAACATTCTGAATATTTACTAATAAAACAATATAAATAATGAATAAAACAAAAGTATGGAGTAGATTAATAAATCTGCTAATCATAAATAACCTCAATAGCCAAGGAAAAGTAAAGATCCTAATAAAGATTTTAGTGAAGATGAATCTAAACCCAATATTTATTAAAGTGAAAAATAAAATTAACAAAATAGATAATTATTTAATAAGGAAAACGATTAAGATAAATAGTTTTCTCCTAAATTTATAAGCTATTCAGAACAATAAGAATTATTAAAGGAAATTTAAAAAAGTGAAAGCAAAGAAATATAATTTAATAATTAGAATATATTTAATTAAAACGATGATTAAAACAATAACAACAGATACACTTTTAACTAATAAAATATAATTAATAATGAAACTGGAAATTTGTTTGTGCAAAATGTATTTTTAACTTTACATTATTTAGTTAGAAGATTAAATAAAAAACTTAATGGAAGACAATTGGGGATTGAGGCAGCAATTAGAGCATGCTGAACAAAATCAAGAAAATATAGTTAGTGAAACCATTAAATAATTGTAAGAATAAATACAACAATTAAATATCTAGTTGTAATAAAACAGTCATTAATATGACTAAGAAAATCAATAGCTTATAACTATCAATCAAAATTAAGCAAAAGAAATAAAATATTTGGAATAGTAAAATAAAAGTATATAATTATAAAAGGATAATGAAATATAATAAAAAAATGAATAATTGTAAAAAACACTTAATAAATACTAAAATGAAATTTAATCCATTAATGCTGATAAAGAAATCTTATAAGTATTTATATATTAAATAATGACAGACAAAAAATGATAAATTAAATTAAGAAATAAATTAATATATTAGAAAGTTGGAAGAGAAAGAAATATTAATATAGAAATTGAATGAAAAAGTAGATATAATATAGTCTGAAATTTTGCAATAAAAGTAGAGAATGGGAGCTGTAATAAATGATGCTTTTGAATCTGGAGACCCTTTTTTAATTGAATTAATTGAAAAACATTGCATGGATTGATTATTTAATTTTAATTATTATTATAAAATATTATTTATTTACTATTTATTTCACAAAATATCTTTTAGTAAATTAATAATACTGATTTAATAATATCATTATTAATAATAATAAAATGTTAAATAAACTAAAAAAATAGATTAACAAATGTATTATTTTTTAGTTTATTTATTTTAGTAAAACTTTTTTGTTAAATCTGTTCATTTGAAATTCTTAATGATTAAAAAAATATCTAAAATTGTAAATGCAATAATCCAGTAATCTTTATAAAAAATGTTTAAGATTTGTAAAGAATGTTTTAATAAATTAGAAAAAAATAAAATTCATTGCTAACAATGCTTAAAATTATAAAAAATAAATAATAAATATAATTAAGCTGAGTAATATTATATTTAAAATAATTAAAGAAATATCAAATAAACAAAACCTAAAAATAATAAATAATTAATCAATATATAAAAGTCATAAACTATGATAAATATATGGCAATATTATAATAGTATTGGAATAAAAATATAAATTGAAGAGATATTCAAAATAAGGATTATTTAAAAAAATTTAATTTATATCATTGGTTTATCTCCTTTACTTTCAGACGAAGAGGTAATAACTCAATAAATATTAAATCATATTATTACGTTAAAATAAGTTGATAAGAATTCCAATTTTTTATTTACATATTTTTTTACTAGTATCTATAATTAAATTTACAAAAAAATATATATATAAATTTACAGAAAAAAAATATTATCTTTTAATTTAATAATTTAAAAATTTTCAAATTAAAATATAAAATTATTTCTATTAATTATCTATAGATATATAAAATTCATCATAAATTTTAATTATTAAATTTTAAATAATTAATAAATATAATATAAACTATATGTAAAATTTTATGAATATGAAAATAGATATTAAAAGAAGAGGATTACTTTGGATAATATGGTAAAATCCTAAAAGTAGTAATATGAAAGAAAAATGTTTATAATGGAGATACAGGTCCATCCTATTCAGCTTACCTCACTTATTAAAATTAAGCTCAAGCTAGTTATGCCATTATTGCAACAAATGAGTTGAGTTTCTAAGGAAGAACTTTGAGGACTAGTTATGGAACAACAAAGTATTGCAATTTCTTCTTAAAAAATTTATCTTGTAATAACAACTAATGCTTATATTTACATCAAATTGAAAAAACTAAAAACATTTTTTATCGAGATGAAATCACTAATAAAAATATATTTTAAGTACATTTATTTTATTATTTTTAGGATCAACAAAAAATTGCATTAAGATTTTCTGTAGATCATAGAAAATAATTATTGGAAAGAATATAAAATGTAAAAAAAGATAGTGTATTTCCCAACCTGGAATATGTTGATAAGCTTATTTTATAAGAAGAATTGGAAATTTATGGAATTAACAGATAAATTCAAAAAGAAGTTACGAAAGTTAATTGAGTAGGATGGGATTATAGTGAATAAAAAGATTTAAATAATAAATAATTAAATGTAAAAATATATTCTAAATTGAAGAACTAATACGAAATTATTGATATTCAATAATAATAAAATGATTGTAATTAAAATAATTAATAATATTATACAAATGAATAAAATGATTAATTAAATAATTCTAAATAGGAAAAAGAGAAAAATTAAAAAAACAGTAATTTAAGTAATACCAATTATATTGGAAGCAATTATTTTTAAGATGAATCTTAAAAGTAAAAATAAAATTTTAAATTTGATGAAAATTTAAATAAAAATAAAAAAAACTTAAACTAAAATATTTTCTAATAATCTAAATACTCTCCTTTGAGTTATGAATTAAATATATATCAAGATATTTTAGATCAACAATTACAAAAATAAAAATCAATAATTAATTTAGATTAAGATTTAATTTTTAATAAATAAAACTAAGTAAATGAATAAAATTATGAATTAAACCAAGTATAATAAGACTTTATAGATTAGTTAGATTTTTTTTAATTTCATAATAATTAAATTAAATAAAATAATTTTATTAAAAATACTTTTTTATAAAATAATTATAAAAACAGCTCATAATTAATATAGTAATTTAAGCAATAATAATAAAATTAATATTATGCTAATTAATTTTAATAATAAGATTGTAACTAAAGTAAGGATAATTAATAATCTATATAAATTTAAAAAATTTAAGATTAAATAAAAATTTAAAAGCAAGATAATAATTTTTATAAATAAAACGAACTTAATTAATTTTAAAATTAAAAATCAAGATATGAATTTGCTTAATAAAATGATGAATTTAATGATATTTCTTAATAAATCTAAGATCAATTGTAATGTTTTAGATGTTCAAATTTTATTAATTAAAAACCTCTATTTAATAATATTATAATTAATAATAATAATATAAACTATTAAGTTAATAATTATTATAATAATTAAAATCAAAATACTATTTATATAGATCATTTTTATTAATAGCAAGAGAATAATTAAGCAAAAAAAAATGTTTTAAATAATAATTTAAATACTGATTATATATAAAACATAAATAAAAAATAAAATAATCATATAAATAATAATAAAGAAATAAATTTTTATACTATAAAATATTAAAATAATTAAAATAATAATTAAAACTAATAAAAAATTAATTAATCCCAAATAAATCATCTAAAAAATTTAAATAACAGTAAATAGCAAAATTTTTAAAATATTTATAATTCAGATTTGATATTTTAAGATTGATATTTTAGAATAATTTATGAAATTAATTAATCAAAATTAAATAATATAAGTATATATTATATTTGCAAATATTTAAATTAATATTAAATTTTATAATATGTATAGTTAGTATTGATTTTAAAATATAATAAAAAATACAAATATAAAATTTTCTTATATTTTTCTAACATAAAAAATATAATTTATAATATTTTTGTTAAGATATAAGTAAAGTTCAAC